>JAABUQ010000473.1_pt1 | contig 92573 bp, 76 predicted proteins | sample 5560001 | NCBI WGS metagenome assembly JAABUQ01 (sample SAMN10711888, study PRJNA513371) | rock metagenome | isolation source: Antarctica rocks | place: Antarctica: Victoria Land, Finger Mt nord | collected 2015-12-18
GCAGACCGGGGCCCGATGGAAGGTCGCCAACGTCCCCAAGATGGGCGAGCTGTGCTCGCTCTCCTCCAGCTCGGGCTGGACGACCTACTGGAATGCCGCCTGACCGCCAAGATCCGTTGGCGCACCCCATGGAGGGATGGAGGGACGAGCGATGGGGGGCGCGGTTGTGATTCGCGGGCCGGGATGATAGAATTTAGCTCCTGCTCGACGAGGGAGCGGCCCTCCGATTGAGTGCCCCCCTACCCTCCCCCTGCGTCCGCTTCACTCCCATCTGCCTGTTGCCATCCCGGTGCCCGAACTCCATGATCCGGCTGATCAATGCGACGAAAAGCTACGGACGCCAGACCCTCTATGATGGGATCGACGCGTCGATCGTCCGCGGCGAGCGGATTGGACTCCTCGGCAAGAACGGTGCGGGGAAATCAACGCTCTTCAAGGTCCTCCTCGGGCAAGAGCACCTCGACTCGGGGGAGCTGATCCGCGACCGAAAAAGCTCGATCGGTTACCTCCCGCAGGAGATCCATCCCCTGAGGTGGGGGACCGTCTTCGAGAACATGCTCGCCCACCTCGGCCCGTGGACCGAGGCCGACCGCCGGCTCAAGGCGGTGATGACGGGGCTCGAGCGGGGGGACCCGAAGGCCCTCGACGACTACGACGACGCGATGGAGGCGTTCGTCTCCGCCGGCGGCTACGAGATGGAGTCGCGAGCCAAGGCGATCCTCCTGGGGCTGGGGTTCTCGGTCCCGCAGCTTGACGCGGCGGTGGCCACCCTGTCGGGCGGCTGGGCGATGCGACTCGCCCTGGGTGGCCTGCTCGCCTTCGATCACGACTTGCTCCTGCTCGACGAGCCGACGAATCACCTCGACCTCCTCAGCGTCAAGTGGTTCGAGGATTTCCTCCAGTCGTACCCCGGGGCGATCCTGATCACCTGCCACGACCGCGACTTCCTCGACCGCGTGATCACGAAGACCTTCGAACTCGAACTGGGCAAGCTTTACACCTATCCCGGGAACTACTCCGACTACATCCCCCAGAAGGAGCACCGGCTGGCCGTCCACCAGGCATCGTTCGACGGCCAGCAGAAGAAGCTCAAGCAGATGCAAGACTTCGTCGACCGCAACCGTGCCAACGCGGCGACGGCGTCGCGGGCCCAGAGTCGCATCAAGGCGATCGAGAAGATGGATCGGATCGACGCGCCCCAGACCGACAACGCCGCCCTCCGGATCAAGCTGCCCGAGCCACCGAGGAGCGGCCAGGTGGTCGCCAAGCTCCAGGGGGTCGGCTTCGCTTACGGGACGAAGCTGGTTTACAGCCACCTCGACCTCGAGATCGACCGGGGCGACCATGTCGTCCTGGTGGGCCCGAATGGCGCGGGGAAGACGACCCTGATGAAGCTACTGACCGGGCTGCTCAAGCCGACCCTGGGCGAGGTCGCACTCGGCAGCAACGTGGCGGCGACCTACTTCGCCCAGCACCGGGTCGAGGCCCTCGACCTGAAGGCCCGGGTGATCGACAGCCTCCGCGAGGTCCATCCGGGGTCGTCGGAGGGGGCCTTGCGCCACATGCTCGGGTCGTTCCTCTTCAGCGGAGAGGCGGTCGAGAAGCCGGTCTCGGCCCTCTCCGGCGGCGAGAAGACCCGGCTCTGCCTGGCGCGGATCCTCACCGTCGCGCACAACTTCATCATGATGGACGAGCCGACGAACCACCTCGACATCGCCAGCCGCGACATCCTCGAACAGGCCCTGGGCGACTACGACGGGACCCTCTGCTTCATCTCGCACGACGAGCACTTCATCCGCGCCGTGGCGACGAAGGTCATCGAGGTCGAGTCGGGCAAGGTCACGGTCTACCCGGGCGACTACGAGGGCTACCTCTACGCCAAGCTCAAGAGGGTCGACAACGCCAGCCCCTTTGCCGTCTTGACGCACGGGTTCAAGGCGAAGCGAGACGTCTCCGACGGGCAGTCCAGGCCGCGGGGGGCATCGGTGGCCTGAGCCCGTCCCCGTCAGTCGAAGACGAACCCTCGGTCGGTGATCCGATACGGGTGGATCGCGTCCGAGCAGGCGCTGCCGCGGTGCTTGGCGACGTAGAGCGCCCGGCCCATCCGGCCGGCCTCCTTCGTCCGGCCGAGGAGGACGATCGTATTGGCGTTGGAGAAGATGTCCCCCTCCTTGATCGGCAGGGTCAGGAGGTCGTCGAGGGAGACTTGGGGCGTCGTGTAGAGATAGAGGCAGCCGATCGCCTGATGGTCGTAGCGATGCTCGGCGACCTGCCCGGCGTTCGCGCGGAACCTTTCTCGGAAGAGCTCCCGGGCCGCCCACTCGTCCTCCTTGCGGAGGACCTGGTGATACAGGTATTCGAAGAACTCGAACTGGATTGACTCCGAGAACCGCTCGGTCGGCTCGACCCCGTCGACGACGACGCGGCGGACGCCGGCGACGAACTTCCGATAGAAGAACTCGACCGACTTCCGCAGGACCCGCGCCAGGTCGGTCTTCCAGGCGTGCCAGTCGTCGGGGTCGAGGTCGCGACGGGTCACGCGACGCCCCGCGCGGGCGAACGGGTGGAAGTACTCGCCGGGCGCGGGGGACGGGTCCCAGGCCGTGTCGAGGTCGACGTTCCCTTCGGCCGGGAATTCGTCGAGCTTCCAGCCGAAGAGGTCGCGCGCGTACTCGGCGTGATTCTGGGCGTCGCCCCGGCTGGTGAGGTCGCAGATGACCCCGCGATGCCCGTCGTCGACCCGCCCCCGGTCGGCCCAGTGCAGCCCGAGTTGCGTCTTGCCGACCCCGGTCGCCCCGGCGAGGACGGTCAGGGTGCCGGGAACGAGCCCGCCCCCGAGCAGGGCGTCGAGCGCCTCGATGCCGAACGATTGCCTGGGCCTGCTCACGATCGATGGCTCCGCCCGATGCTGTCCTGGTCCGAGGCCGGGTCGGGCCATCCTATCAGGCGAGGATCTCGCGGACGACATGACCGTGGACGTCGGTCAGGCGGAAATCCCTGCCGGCGTAGCGATAGGTCAGCTTCTCGTGGTCGAACCCCAGGAGGTGGAGGATCGTCGCGTGCAGGTCGTGGACGTGGACCTTGTCCTCGACGGCGGCGAATCCGAGGTCGTCGGTCCGGCCGTGGACGTATCCCCCCTTCACCCCGCCCCCGGCGAGCCACATCGTGAACCCATAGTGGTTGTGGTCGCGGCCGTTGAGCGAGGGCAGCTCGGCGACGGGCGTCCTGCCGAACTCGCCGCCCCAGATGACCAGGGTCGAGTCGAAGAGGCCGAGACGCTTGAGGTCGGCGAGGAAGGCGGCGATCGGCCCGTCGAAGTCCCGGCCCAGGGCCCGGTGGTTCTTCTCCAGCTCCTCGTGGTTGTCCCACGGCTGCCCCGCGCCGGCCCAGACCTGGACGAAGCGGACCCCGCGCTCGACCAGCCGACGCGCGATCAGGAGCTGTCGGCCCGCGGTCGAGTTGCCGTATTCCCTGCGGACCAGTTCGGGTTCCTGCAGGACGTCGAAGGCGTCCGACGCCTCGGACTGCATCCGGTAGGCCAGCTCGAACGACTGGATCCGGGCCTCGAGCTGCGGGTCGTGCGGATGCTTCTCCAGGTGGATCTCGCTCAGGCGACGCGCCAGGTCGAGCCCCTTGCGCTGGTCGGCGGGCGAGATCGCGTCGTTGCGGATGTTCTCGATCAGCTTGCGGATGTCGGTCTGGGCGGTGTCGACGTAGGTCCCCTGGAAGGCCCCCGGCAGGAAGGCCGATCGCCAGTTCTGGGTGGCGATGATCGGATACCCGCCGGGGCAGAGCGAGATGAAGCCGGGGAGGTTCTGGTTCTCCGAGCCGAGTCCGTAGGTCACCCACGAGCCGAGGCTCGGCCGGTTGAGGCGTCCGTCGCCGCAGTTCATCAGCAGGAGCGAGGGCTCGTGATTCGGGACGTCGGCGTGCATCGACCGGATGATGCACAGGTCGTCGACGTGCGCCGCGGTCTTCTCGAACAGCTCGCTCACCTCGATCCCGCTCCGGCCGTACCGCTTGAACGCGAACGGCGACCTCATGGCCGCGCCGGTCTTGCGCTCGGTCCGGAGGTTGGGCGACGGGGTCGGCTTGCCGTGATACCTGTCGAGGAGGGGCTTGGGGTCGAAGGTGTCGACCTGGCTCGGCCCCCCGTTCATGAAGAGGTGGACGACCTGCTTCGCCCTCGGCGCGAACTGGGGGGGGCGGGGTGCGAGCGGGTTGGCCGAAGGGCCGGCGGCCCGGGCCGCCTCCTCGGCCGAGAGTCCCGCCAGGGCGAGCATGCCGAGTCCCATCCCGCCGCGGCGGAGGAGATCGCGGCGGCTCAGGCCGGGGTCGAACTCGGGGGCATGCGGGCCGATCATCGGCGTATCCTCCCGCCCGACGGCGCCGGGCGTCCGTCGTTCTCAGTCGATGAAGGCGAATTCGTTGCTCAGGAGGAGGGCCTGGACCAGCCGCTCCCAGTCGGACTCGGAGGGGGACGGCCCGCCCAGGAACTCGCGGACGAGTCCAACTTCGCGAGGCTCCGGCGGCCGGCCGAGGAGGATCGAGAAGCATCGATCGATCCGCCGGTCGGCCGCCGCCTCGGACCGGACGTCGGCCCGCCCGACGATCGCGGAGGCCGTCTCGCGCGCCAGCGGATGGTTCATGAAGAACAGGGCCTGAGGCGGGATGCTGGTCTCGACCCGCTGGGCCGACATGACGTGCGGGTCGGGGAAGTCGAACGACCGGTAGAGGCCGGGGAGATTAAGCCGGTCGATCGCCCCGTAGATCGTCCGCCGCGATGAGCCCGCACCGATGAGGTCCTTCACCGGCTCGCCGCCGATCGTGCGGTCGAGCCGGCCCGAGACGGCGACCATGTAATCCCGGGTCGACTCCCAGTCGAGCCGGCGGCGATTCATCCGCCAGACCGACCGGTTCTCGGGATCGGCCCGCCGACCGTCCGGGCGATCATCGCTCGACTGGCGGAAGGCCGCCGACAGGACGATCCGGCGATGGAGCGCCTTGAGCGACCAGCCGTCGTCCATGAAGGCCGTCGCCAGGTGGTCGAGCAGCTCGGGATGCGACGGCGGGTCGCTCCTCGCGCCGAAGTCGCCGGGGGTGGCCACCAGCGGCGTCCCGAAATGGTGCATCCAGACGCGATTGACCAGGACCCGCGCGGTCAGAGGATTCCTCCGGTCGACGATCGCCCGCGCCAGCTCGAGCCGCCCGCTTCCCGACCGGAATGGCTGATCCCGACCGTCGCCGATCGCGGTGAGGAACCTTCGGGGGACCGTCGGGCCGGGCGTCGCCGGGTTGCCACGGAGGAAGATCGGCGAGTCGTTCGGATGCGGCAAGTCCTCCAGCACCATCGCCCGGGGAGGGGCGCCCGGCCCGGTCGCCCGCCAGGTGTCGACCGCCTTCTTGAGGGCCTGGAGCTTCTCCTGGGAAGGCCGGTCGGGGATCAGGGTCAGGTTATCGATCGCGCTGCGGGCCAGGTTGGGCGGGGCGTCGGGCCCTCGGAAGACGCGACGCAGGGCCTCAATCGCCTCGTCGGCGAATGGTGATGGCTTCGTTCCGTCCAGGCGCGCCCGCTCGGCCGATTCGCGCCAGGCCGCGTCGGTCCGGTTCAGGACCCGTCGATAGACGTCCGCGACCTCCGCGAGCGTCCCGGGCCGCGACGCGGTCAGGGCGCGGAGCAGGACGACGTTCACCGCCTTCGCCGGATCGGTCCGCCTGGTCATCTCGTCGAGGATCGTCGCGGCCCTCGAACCGAAGTCCTTCGAGGGCAGGTCCGCCAGGGCGTGCCAGGGGGCGAAGACCGGGTCGAACTGCCGCTTCGTCCGGTCGAGCACGGCCCGCCACCGCGCGACCATCGCCGGGTTGAGGTCATGGCCGTCGGCGATCAGCATGAAGTCGGCGGTCTTGGGCCGATTCCGCGTGGCCTGGGCCGCCACGAGGTACTCATCAACTCGTACCTTGGAGCCCTCGATCAGTGCCACGTATTTCGCCTGGACGAATGCCTCCAGCTCGGCCTCGCGCCGACCCAGCTCGCGCTCGAACGAGCGGTAGGCCTCGGTGTTGGGAGGGGGCTCGAACAGGGGGGGGACGCTCGGCTCGATCGAGGAGGCGAAGACGCCGTAGAGTGCGTAGTAGTCGGCGGTCGGGATCGGGTCGAATTTGTGGTCGTGGCAGCGGGCGCAGGTGACCGTCAGCCCCATCAGGCCGCGGGTCGTGACGTCGATCCGGTCGTCCAGGATGTCCTGGACATTGTTCATGAACCGACTGCCGACCGTCAGGAAACCCAGGGCGGCGAGCGACCGCTTATCGTCGCCGAGGGGGAGCGCATCGGCCGCGACCTGCTGGACGACGAACTGGTCGAAGGGCAGGTCTTCGTTGAGCGCGCGGATGACATAATCGCGGTAGGTGAAGGCCCAGGGATACTCGGCGTCCTCGAGGAAGACGTACCCCTTGGTGTCGGCATAGCGCGCCACGTCGAGCCAGTGCCGGGCCCACCGCTCGCCATACTGGGGCGAGTTGAGCAGACGATCGACGACCCTGCGGTCGGCGACGGAGGAGCGGTCCTCCTCGTAGTCTCGGACTTCCTCGGGGGTCGGCGGCAGCCCGGTCAGGCTGTACGACCACCGCCGGATCATCGTCCGACGGTCGGCCGGCGGGGAGGGCTTGAGGCCCATCCCGTCCAGCTTGGCGAGGATCCACCGGTCGATGGAGGTCCTGGGCCAGGCCCGGTCGGATACCTCGGGGATCGGGGGGTCGCCGATCGGGGAGAAGGACCAGGGACGCCCCGTCGGGGATGGCTCCTGGGCGAGGGTCGTGTCGGGCGACGACTCGGGCCAGGGCGCGCCCAGCTTCACCCATGCCTTGATGTCGGCCACGACCTCGGCCGGCAGCTTCCCCTTCGGCGGCATCTTCGGGTCGGATTCGTAGCCGACGACCTCGACGAGCAGGCTCGACTCGTCATCTCCGGCGACGACGACCGGCCCGCTGGTGCCCCCCCGGAAGACGGCCTCGCGCGAGTCGAGCCTGAGCCCACCCTTCTGCGACTTGGGGCCGTGGCAGGCGAGGCAATGCGTGGCGAACGCCGGGCGGATCTTCCGCTCGAAGAACTCGATCCCCGGCTCCTGGGCACCGGCAAGACGGGCCTGACCGCAAGACAGGGCGAGGACCGAGATGAGGAGGAGGGGCCTGCCGACCGCAGTCTGGATCATCGGGGCGGAACTCCGGCCATGTCGACGTCGGCGACCCACGTCGGGACCGCCGACGTTGCGTGATTCTAGGGATGCCGTCGCCCGTCGGCAATTTCGCCTCCGTCGAGCGATCCCTCCAGGCCTGTCATCGTAGCGACGACAATCGGCCGACAGGCCCCCGGTCACGACCCGGAGCCGGGCGCTCGGTTGGACACCACAGCCCTGTCGCTATTCCATCGCCCGTCGAAGATCGCTCCGGGAGGCGTGGAGGCGGGACCTCATCTTTCTCATCCACCCGAGTCCGCCCGAAAAGAAAAACCCCGACGCCGCAAGAGCCGCGTCGGGGCCGGGTTATGGGCGGCGCTGGATTCGAACCAGCGACTTCCACGGTGTGAGCATGGCACTCTAACCACTGAGTTAGCCGCCCTGTTCCGCTCGATGGCAGTGTAGCCCGGCACGGGTCGGCGTGCAAGAGATCCGACCGCGTCGGCCTCCCGCGTCAGTCCTGCGTGGGCTGCGGATGATACTCCATCGTCGGGACCGGCGAGGAGGCCGGTGTCTCGAACTTGGGCACCGACGGCTCGGCCGGGTCGGCCGCCCGGAACGACGACTCGATCGGTCGATGGACCACGTCGGTCGCCGAGCGGAATTCTTCCTCGACGCCGCGGATACCCTTCTTGAACTCGACGATCCCTCGCCCGAGCGACCGTCCGACTTCGGGAAGCCGCTTCCCGAAGAGGAGGACGGCCACCCCGAAGACGACCATCAGCTCCATCGGATTCAGGTTGGGAAACATACGCATCTCCTCGGAGGGTGCCCGGGATCTGGCCGTCGCGACGGCCCGGGGCGGTGCGAGACCGATCCGGCGGGCGGGCCGGACGCGGGGCCGATCGTTCTCGGGGTCAGGGCTGGGTGACGGGCGGCTTCTTGTCGGCCGTGACGGCCTGCTCGATGTCGTCGTCGACCCCAGCAACCCCCTTCTTGAACTCGGTCACGCTCTTGCCGAGCGACCTCATCACGCTGGGCAGGCGATTGCCGAAGATCAGGAGGGCGATAAATCCGATGATCATCATCTCGTTCATGCCGGGCATACCGAAGGCGAGGGGCATGGTCGGGCTCCTTGGTCGGGTTCGGGGCGGTCGGGGCTACGCCTCGACACACAGGGACCGGGACGATCATCCTAGGGGCGAGGCCGTGCGGTGATCGTCATGCTCATGACGATCCAGGCGGTGACGGCGGTCGCGGAGATCAGCAGGAGGAAGAGGAACCACGGGTCGCGGAGCGGGTGCGGCCTCGGGGACCGCTGGCCCTGGGCCCGCGATCCGCCGTCGCGCGGTCGGATCCTCCACGGCTTGAGCAGGTTGGCCCAATCCGATCGGAAGACTCCGGACCGGCCGAGCGTCGCGGCGGCCAGGATCACGATCAGCAGCCAGGCCCGCGGGTCGGCGACGAACGCCCAGGTCCGAGCGAGCGGGGAGAGATCGAACATGGCGCGAAACGTCCAGCCAATCCGAGCGTTGGTCGAGAATCGGAGACGGCGTGATTATAGAAGGGGGAGGGCCGACAGATCGGCACCGACCGGGTGGGGCGTCTCGACAGGGACGACGCGCGGACTCGAGGGAACAGTGCAATCGTACCCGCAACGCCCCTCGTGTCAATCACCTTTCCCATCCTCGCCGATGAAGTCAACCCCGAGGGCCTCGCGGACTCGCCGCCGGGGACGGCCGATGCAACGGACGACGGAAATTCGCGGGACAGTCCTGTCCCTGCTCGATACACTCGTCCAGACCGAAGGTGAGAACCGCGGGGAACACAGCGCATGACCGATCTCGTCCGGCCGCCCCAGGCCCTCACGACCGACCAGAAGTCGGCCAGGCTCCTCGCGCTGGACGTCTTCCGCGGCCTGACGGTCGCGGCGATGATCCTGGTGAACAACCAAGGGGCGGGAGGGTCGACTTACCCTCTCCTCCGGCACGCCGAGTGGGACGGGTGGACGCCGACCGACCTGGTCTTCCCGTTCTTCCTGTTCATCGTCGGCGTGGCGATCCCCTTCTCGCTCGCCAAGCGACAGGAGCCGGACTCCAGCCGGTCCCGGGCCGGGATGCTGCTCCGGATCGTCCGGCGGTCGGTCGTCATCTTCGCCCTCGGGCTCGCCTTGAACGGGTTCCCCGACTACCACTGGAGCACGATCCGGGTCCCCGGGGTCCTCCAGCGGATCGCGATCTGCTACCTCCTCGCCACGATGATCGAACTGGTCGGCGGGGTCGGGTTCAAGGCCGGCACGATCGTTGTCCTCCTGCTCGGCTATTGGGGGGCGATGGCGCTGATCCCCGCCCCGGGTTATGCCGCGGGCGACCTGAGCCGCGCGGGGAACCTCGCGGCCTCGGTCGACCGCGCGATCCTCCCGGGGCACCTCTACAAGAGCGACTACGACCCCGAAGGGCTGCTCAGCACGCTCCCCGCGCTGGCGACGACCCTGATCGGCGTCCTCGCGGGGCACTGGCTCCGATCGGCCCGGACCGTCGCGGAGAAGGATGCAGGCCTGTTCGTCGCCGGATGGGTCGGGGTGATCCTGGGCCTGGCCTGGGGGGCGGCGTTCCCGATCAACAAGGCCCTCTGGACGAGCTCGTTCGTCCTCCTCACCGCGGGCCTCGCCCTCCAGTCGCTGGCGGTCTGCTACTGGCTCGTCGACATCCAGGGTATCCGGTCCTGGTCCCGGCCGTTCGCGACGTTCGGGACCAACGCGATCGCGGCGTACGTCCTCGCCGCCATCCTCGCCCGGCTGCTAGGCCTCGCCCGGTGGAAAGACCGTGCGGGCGAGGCCCTCTCCCTCAAGGCTTGGCTGGCCGAGACCCTGCTCAGGCCCTGGCTCCCGCCCGAGGGGATCTCCCTCGGCTACGGGCTGATGTTCGTGGCGGCCTGCTATCTCCCGATCTATCTGATGCACCGCAACCGGATCTATCTCCGGGCCTGATGATGGCCGGGAGCCCGGCCGTCACCCGGCGGGCTCTCCCGCCGCGCTGACCTCCTCGACGCGCTCGGGCGGGCGAGGCTTCGCGTCCAGTCGGCGCTTGGCCTCGGCGAGGACCGCGTCGTCGACCAGGCCATATGGGCGGAACTTCTCGAGGCGGCCCTGCTCCTCGCTGAAGTAGATCGCCCGGTTCGGGCCGAGGCGGCCGGCGGCGGGGGAATCGATGAGCTGGCTCGAGTCCGCGGCGCTCATCTGGAAGAGGACGCGCATCTCGAACTCGCCGAGCCCCTGCCGGTCGAAGGTCCGGTTGAGGTTCGGCACCGTGTCGCACCAGACGACGACGTGGACGTTCACCGCGGGCCCTTCGCGGAGGATCGTCACGAATTGCTTCGACGGGCTGGGGGGCTTCTCCCCGCCCCCGAATCCGCCGTAGGAACCGAAATCATCCTCGCTCTTGCGGAGGTCCCGGAACCGGGTCAGGTCGTGGACCAGGAGGTAGATCGCGGGCTGCTCGGCCGGGTCTTCGGTCCGCCGACGCTCGACTTCCTCATAGACCTCGCCGACGATCGTCGGCAGGGTCCGGTGCGTGCCGACCTGGAACGGGTGGGGGACGACTTCCGCCAGCTTCGGGAGCCTGCCGGCGAGGGGCGAGTCGGACGGGGTCCCGTCGAAGAGCACGAATCGTGCCCCGCGCGAGGTCCCCAGGTCGTGATGCGCGGCGAGGCCGAGGATGATCGCCGAGAGGATGCCGACGGCCGCCTCGTCCTGCTGGCCGATCATCAGCAGGTGGCTGCCGCTCTGGGGCTGGAAGACGGCCGCCGTCGGGTCCTTGATCGCGATGGCGTCGCCGAGCCAGGCGGGGACCGACCGGGGGAGTTCGGGCCAGTCCGGGGCGTCGAGCAGGCGGTTGAGCTCGAGGTTCGTCTCCACCAGGGCCGGCGTATTGCCCTCGAACACGATCTGTTTGGTGCGGGGGACCATGTCCCGATCCCGGGCGAGGCGGGCGAGGCGGATCAGGTACTCCTCGCGGAGCTCGTCTCCGAGCCAGACGACCTGGAAGATGTGGTTCCCCTCGACCAGCCCGTTGGCGTCGTTGTAGATCGCCTCGCCCGGGCGCGAGAGGAGCCGGGCCGCGGAATTCTCCTCGCTGAGGATCAGGTGGGCGTCCGACTCGCTGCACTGGAGCGCGACGCGGACGGCCATCTGCCCGAGGGTGCTGCGGGCCAGGCTGTACGCCCCGCTCAGGGTCTGCGAGCCGAGGTGGACGTGGATCCCGAACGCCCGACCCTGCCGGACCAGGCGGTCGAGCAGCAGCGACGACTCCTGGGCGAGCTTGTCGTCCTCGATGAAGAACTCCTGGAACTCGTCGACGATCAGGAGCATCCGGGGGAGGTCCTCATCCGGCCGGGCCGCGCGATAGCTCGCGACGTCCTGCGCCCCGACGGCCCGGTACATCTCGCCGCGCCGCTTGAGCTCGGAGTCGAGCCGCTGCAGGACGCTCAGCCCGAACTCCCGCTCGCTCTCGATCGCGACGACCCGGGCATGCGCGAGGTTGTGGGTCGCATAGGTCTTGAACTCGACGCCCTTCTTGAAGTCGATCAGGTAGAGCTCGACCTCCTTCGGGCTGTATCGGAGCGCGACGTTCGTGATCAGCGCGTGCAGCAGGGTCGACTTGCCCGACCCGGTCTTGCCCGCGACCAGGACATGTTGCGAGGTCCCCTTGCCGAGCTTGAGGTGCTGGAGCTTCGTCGCCCCGGCGCGGCCGAGCGGGACGTCGATCCCGGACCGGCTGTCCGAGGTCCACCAACGGTCGTCGGCCGGGGCGATGACCTCGAAGGGGACTTCGACCCGGCGGGCTTCCTTCGAGATCTTGCCGACCTCGTGGAGGATCGACGTGATCGCCTCGGGGGCGGGCGGGGTATCGGGGAGGAAGCGGTACGACTCGAACTCGGCGTCGCGCCAGACGAACTTGTCGTCGCGCCAGGCGACGTTGACGGCGTTCGGCTCGAGGTCTTTCAGGCTGAACCCGAACGGCATCGGCTGCCGCGCGTCGACGCTGATCAGGGTATGGACGCCGCAGCGGGCCCCGCTGCTGACGACGCTCGCCAGCGACTTCATCGCCGCGTCGGTGAACCCGGACGGGAAGTTGGCGACGACCAGCACGCGATAGGGCTCGGCCACCTCGCCCGCCTGGGCGTTGTAATCCTCGATCGTCGGGTAGTCGTTGCGGAGGTACGTCTGGATGACGTTCTCCATGTGGTCGGTGAGGTCCTTCAGCCGCTGGTCGATCTGGACCGGGTCGGTCCAGATCCGGTGGTTGATGATCATCTCGTCGAAGTCGGCGAGGTGCATGAAGGACGCGAAGCTCCGGCCGAGGCCGACGGGGTCGACGATGGTGAACCGGACCTTGCTCGGCGGGATCGCGGTGAGCATCCGGAGCATCACCGCCTGGAGCAGGTCGACGGCCTCCTCGCGGCCCCCCTCGGCGGCCCGGATCAGGAGCGAACCTTTCTTCCGCAGGTCGAGCAGGGCGGGCAGGGTGAAATTCGCGGGGCCGAGGGCCGTGAGACGGTCGTCCTCCGGCTTGCCGTGCGGGAGCCGGTCCGGGAAGACCTCGACCTCGCCGAATCGCAGGACCGGCGGGACCTCGGCGGGAGGGGTCCACCCGCGCCACCCCCCTTTCCACTCGGGGAAGAGGCGGAGGCATTCGGCGTGGATCGCGGCCACCTCGGCCATCGCGCGCGACGAGTCGCCGCCCCACCGGCCGGAGAGCGATTCCCAGTGCGTCGCCACGGCCTCGGCGTGGGCCCGGGACCGCGCCGCATGGGCGGAGTTGAGGGACGCGATCGCGGCCTCGTCGGCCGCACGACGCTCGGCGATCTTCGCGGACCACGAGGCCTCGGTCGACCGCGTCGTCTCCCCGTGCAGGCGGGTCAGCTCGGCGAGCTGGGCGGGGTATGTCTCCTCGACCCGACGTCGCTCGGCGTCCCGCCGGGCCTCGGCGCCTGAGAGCTTGCGGGCCAGGGTCTCGTCGGCCTTGCGGACCTCGGCGTCGCGGCGGTTCTCGACGTCGTCGCGCCGGCGGCGCTGCTCTTCGACGATCCAGGCCTTCGACTCGTCCGCCAGTCGCGCGGCCCGGGTCATCTCGGCGCGGAGCGGCACCGCGATCGCCGTGACCCCTCTCCGCGCGATCGACGCGACCCAGGCCCGGACCCCGACGATGACCGCGAGGGCGAGAGCGACCCCGGCGATCGCACCCGCCGGCCAGCCGATCAGGAGCCATCCCGGCACCACGAGGCCGAGGCAGGTGAAGGCGCAGAAGAAGGCGAAGGCGTCGATCCTCAGGAACTTCAGCGAGTTGAGTCGGAGGAGGCCCTGGACATGGGCCTCGATCTCACGGATCGCCTCCCGGAGTCGCGTGCGGGGGTCGGCGTCGGGGGCTGCGACCTCGGAGGCCAGGGATTCGGGCCCGGGCGCCACGGCGGGGACGGCCGCCACGTGTCGGCGATGGACTTCGAGCAGATGGTTCGCCGCCTCGACGACCACATCGAGGGCCTGGCGATCGGCGGCCAGCGCACGCTGGGCGGCCTCGTGATCCTTCTTGGCCGCCTCTCGTCCCGACTCGTAGACGGCGTTGGCCTGCCAGCGCGACTCCTCGACGCCCGATTTCGCCTTGGAGGTCTCGGCCTGGTAGCGTTGCTTGATCGCCTTCGCCGCGGCCTCGTACTCCTTCTGGATCTTGGCACGCTCGACCTCGACCTCGCTCGCGAGTGCCTGGATCGCGGCCTCGCGACCGCGCTCGAGCTCACGCCGGGCCTTCGCCGCCTTCTCCTCGATCGCGCGCCGCGCGGCCTGGTACTCCGACTCGATCGCGAGGCCCCGCGCGGCGAGGTCCCCGTTAAGCTTCCGCTCGCCCCCCGCCCGGTCGGTGGCGTGCCGGGCCAGGTCATGGAGGAGCCGGATTTCGCGATCGATCAACGACGGCTCGGACATGGTCCACTCGGCCTTCCCAAGGTCTCGAAGTTCCGACGGGCACGCTGCTCGTCGATCGGTGCCGACTCGGGGATCTCGGCGTCGGCCCCGATCAGGAACAGTCCCGGCGCATCTTGAGGATCGTCTCCTCGAGGGTGTTGATCCCCCGGATCGTCGCCGAGACCTGGGTGATGAGGGGGCTGAGGTGCTTGGCCTCGAAGTCCGACTTGACGGCGTCCTGCCAGTGGGGGGTCACCTCGTCCCAGCGCCTGCGGAGCGTCTTGATCGCGTAGTTGAGCTTCGTCGCGCCTTCGCTCATGCTTCGTGTCCTCGATCGGGAGTCCTCCGCCCGGGGATCATCCGGCCGGGGGTGCGAGTCGGAGATACTCTTCGAGCGACGCGACCATCCGCTCGAGCAGGGCCAGGGAGTGGCGGACATCCCCCTCGAGCATGTCGCCGAGGGGGCGGGCCTTCCCCTGGTACTCGTCGATCGCGTGGTGGAGCTGCGGGGCCCAGCGCTTGACGGCCTCGATCTTCGCCTCGGCCTCGCGGACCTTGAAGATGGCCAGGCGGACGGCCTCCTGCTGGTCGGTGTCGTAGACGGTGCTCCCCGGCCTCGCCTGGAGCTTCTTGCGATGCAGCTCGGTCAGGGCCATCGAGTGCCGTTCACGGCGACGCTTCAGCTCCTCCGCCCAATACAGCCGCTGGTGGTTCGTGAGCCAGTCGACGGCCCGGCGGTTCTCCATCTCGACGGCCACCAGGGCGTTCTTCGCCTCGTCGAGGAACGCCGCGAGCGCCTCGCGGAAGTCCTTCAGCGCGTCGACCGAGGTGACGCGGGCGGCCTCGCTCATGGTCGCGGCTCCTCCAGCAGGGGCTGGATCGGGCGGGATCAACGCTGCTGGAGGTACTCTTCGACGCGCTCGGCCTTGCGGAGCAGGAAGGGGATATGCTGATTCGTCGCCTCGACGAACCGGCCGATCACCACCATCGTCTGCTCGAACTCCTCGGTGAACTTCTCTTGCTCGCGGTCGCGCCAGGTCTGCGAGAGCCCGGAGAGCTGACCGTGGAGGACGGCCATCCGGTTCTGGAGCTCGGTGTTGAACGACTTGAGGTTCTGGGCGAATCGGCGGAGCTCGCCCGGGTCGACGACGGCTTGGGCCATGGGATGCCTCGATTCTTCGGCGTCGACGACGCCGGAAAGGACGGGGGTCGTCTCCCACCCCCCGTTCGAGCCTACCCTGCCGCGCATCCGGCGTAAAGGACCGGATGGGTGGATGACGTCCCCGGGGTGCGGTAACGGAATCTGGTCGCCGCAAGAAACAAGGGGTCCGGGACTTATCGACGCCAGGCGATGCGTCAGCCTCGCACAGGCTTCTGTACCTCGGTTTGTAGGGGTTCTCGAAGCGGACTCCAGGTGGGATTTCATCCCAGAGCCCCAGGACTGCCCAGTCGGACCAGAAACAATTACCACACCCACGTCCCCGACCCGAGTGTGGTCGAGTCGTTCGATCCGGGCCGCGGCCCTTCACAGCTGGCCGGGGCGGGACGCCGAGAGCTCGGCCTCGAAAAGGCCGGCCCGGGCCCGACGCTCGGCGATCGGCGGGACGGCGCGAAACGTCCTGCCCGGGACGTCGTCGTGAGTCCGGCCGTCGAGCGTCCGGCCCGCCCTCCCCTTGCGGACGCCCCCCCATTGCTTGAAGAAGAACGGGACGCCGGCGTCCCGGCATCGGTCGCGGAGCCCCGCCACCCAGGCCGGGTCGAGAGGACGGGCACCGGGGCCGCTCTCGCCGCCCGCGATCACCCAGCCGATCCCACCGAGGTCGATCGGCCCGAGGTCTTCGAGCATCGGCTCGACCGACAGCATCCGCAGGCCCGCGGGCGCGTCGCGGAGGTGGTCGACCCGCGGCAGGCCGTGCTTGCGGTCCTCGACGCTCACGCCCCACCAGATGTGCGGGCTGCCCGAGGCGAACCGGAGCCTTGTCCGGAGCATGTCCCGGAGCCGCTCGGAACGCTTGGTGAGGATCTGGAAGGTGTGCCAGTCGGCCTCGACCATCACCCGGGCGATGGTCGCGATCGCCTCGTCATCGATGTCGCGATGGAAGAGGTCGCTCATCGAGTTGACGAAAACCATCCTCGGCCTGCCCCAGGTGAGTGGCTCGGACCACTTCTCGCGGACGATCCGGAGGTCGAAGCCCTGTTCGTACGGATGTCCCGGCACTCCCCGGAACCGCTCGGCGAACGTCTCGGCGTAGCAGCGCGCACAGCCGGGGCTGATCTTCGTGCAGCCCCGGACCGGGTTCCAGGTCACGTCGGTCCACTCGATCGACGTCCTCGTGCTCATCGCGGCGCGACCGCCGACAGGGTGTGGTTCGAGAGCGTGAAGCCGCGCGCCGAGAGGCCGCCGGCCGCGGCCGTCGTGACGACGTGCGAGGCCGGCAGGTCGAGCCGACCGACCCGTTCCCAGCGATCCTGGACCGTCTCGACCCGCTGGAGGTCGCCGACGGTGGCATCCCAGTAGTGGACGACGTAGGCCGTCGGCAGCGTGTTCCCCTCGGCGTTCTTCCGCTCGCCGAGCGTCGTGATCGTCATGTTCGACTTGCCGATGTGGCGATTGACGACCGTGATCCGCCCATCCTTGACCCGGTAGCTCGACGCGAACCGCCCGCCGTCGAAGGCGAGGAGCCGGCCGAGCGGGTGGTGGTCCGTGTCGTCGGCGAACCGGAGGACCGGCGTCGCCTCGGCACCGGAGTCGGCCCGGCGATGCAGGACGATCGAGCCGAGCTGGTCGACGACCCACTTCTTCGCGGGCGCGTCGTCCACGGTCGCGCGGACCTTGCCGTCGGCCGAGACGTCCACCTTGCCGACGAACGGGCGGCCGTCGAGGTCGCCCGCGATCTCGGCCGAGAATCCCGGGAAGTCACGCCACTGCGCCCGTTCGGCGACGGCCTTCTCGAAGAGTGCGACGGCCTCCGGGTCCGCCCCCGACCGCGACGTCGGCCAGGTGAAGGAGAGCGTCGCAAACTCGCGGATCTCGTCGTATCCGGTCCCCTCGAACGCGCCCGACTGCTTGAGCGTCGCCTCGGTGTAGACCTCGTAGCGGCCGGGCGCGGGCGGGGTCCACGAGGCCATGCCATCATCGCCAGCTTCGAGGGTCACGTTCGCGAGGCTGGCGTCGATCGTCGTGAACTTCGCACGCGAGACGGGCCGGCCGTCGCGGAGTGCGACGAGGCGGATGTCCGCCTCTCCGAGGGTCGCCACGATCTCAAAGGGGACCTCCTTGCCGATCGGTCGGAGGGCGTTCAACTCGGCCGCGATGCCGTCGACGGCCTTGGGATAGTACCGGAGCAGGAACGAGGGCTGGCCTGCCTTCGTCCGGACTCCGTACTCGCAGACGCCGACGACGGCGAGGCTCCCCGCCGCCGGCAGGATCGCCCGGAGGCGGTCGGGTGCCTGCCGCGTCTCGAGCGGCCGGAACTCGCCGGGCTTCGGCCGGAGCCAGAGCCGCGTTCGGGCGATCTTCGCGGCCAGCCTCGGATCGCCGGCCTCGGCCTGCTCCGAGAAGGTGACCTCGGCCGCCCGGCCCCCCTCGGCCATCGGCCCGATCCGGCAGAAGAGGAAATGCGCCCGAGCCGGGGAGCCCCACCAGGGCGTCAGGAGGCCGAAGGCGAGCACGAGCGCGGTCCGGCGTCGCTGGGTCATGGAGGGGTCCTCGGGTGTGCCGCGCCCGGTCGGTCAGGCGAGGGGCTTCATGGCGACCCGCCCTGCGATGACGCTCGGGCGGACCTCTCCGTCTGGCAACCTGCAAGTCGGCCGGGAGCGGTCGACTCCGAGCGCGCGGATCGTAAACGCCAGCCTATCCGAACGGGATGGTCCGATGCCACCGATCCCGTCGGCCGCAATCAACGCCCGGGGGGCGGGATCGAGGCGACGGCGGACGAGACCTCGGAGGGTTCGACAACCCAGTCGAACGAGGCCTCGAACGGGTCCCACCAGGGGGCGACACCCCCCACCGGGTCGGTGTGGCGACCGATCCGGGCGGAGGGCGGTTCGATCTTGTAGACCAGGCGATACGAACCGGGGGACGGCTTCGAGGCGTTCGCCCCGTAATGGACGCCGTCGCTGGCGAACATCGGCAGCAGATCGCCCGACTGGAGCGTCCTGCCCGTCGCCGCCTCGACGATCCCGTACTCGACCTTGAGGTACGGGAGGAAGGCGTCCTTGGCGAGCCCGTTCGGGTTGCCCGCCGTGGCCCGGATGTCGGCCTCGATGTGGATCACGTCGGCCGACGGCTCGGGCATCCCCGCCATCCCCACGGAGGGGAGCCAGACGGCGGCGATCTGGAGGTGATTCTTGATCACCTCGTCGCCGATCGGGTATTCGCGGAACCCCTGCGGCCTCGCCGGGGCCGCCCCCCCGCTCCCGGTCACTGGCTTCAATCCGGGGGGCGCGCCCGTCTCGCGGTTCAGGGCGAAGATGACCCCCACTCCCGCCACGATCGCGGCCGTGACGATCGGACCGACCCAGGACTTCTTCACGGTGCGACCCTCGGCGTTGAGACTGCGACAGGACGGGACTCGCCCTCGCGATCAGACGACCACCCGCTCCCGGCCCGCGGACGCGGTCGGGCCGGGCTTCTCCGTCGCCGAATCGGGCGACCGACGGCCGGAAGCGAGCGAGATCACGGCGACGAGCGCGCCGGCGACGATCAGGCCCTGGACCGAGAGGGCCTGGACGTTCGGGTGCATCCCCAGCCAGGGGAGTCCGGACCCGAACCAACCGATCGGCGACACCTTGAGGAGCCCGGCCGCCTGGAGCGCGAAGACTCCGTTGCCCGCGAAGACCACCGCCATCGCGAACAGGACCACGCCGGTCACCTGGAAGAACGACCGCAGGGGGAGCTTCCGGCTCGACGAGCGGATCGCCCGGTAGATTAGGCCCAGCCCGAGGAGGCCGACGAGGATGCCGACGCCAACCCCCGCGAGTCCCAGCCTCGACCCGGCCTGGCCAGCGATCATGGCCTGGTACATGAGGGCGGTCTCCGCCCCCTCGCGGTAGACCGCGAGGAACGCGGTCAGGCCGAGAGTGCCGAAACCGTCGGCCGCGACCCCACGGCGGACCTGGTCCTTGAGGAAGTCGGTCCAGCGCCTCGACTCGGCCTGCGAGATCAGCCAGTAGCTCACATAAAAGAGCACGCCGGCGGCGAGCATCAGCACCCAGCCCTCGATCTGCTCGCGGGCCCGGCCCTGCGAGGTTGCGACCAGCAGGTTGAGGCCGACGGCCGTGATCAGGCTCGCCCCGACGGCGGCGATCACGCCCCGGCGGATCGCGGTCATCGCGCGGGGCTGGCTGGCCTTGGAGACGAGCGTGATGAGCATCGTCAGGAGCAGGATCACCTCCACGCCCTCGCGGAGGATCGTCACCAGCGAGGCGACGAACGCGGGCCCGAAGGCCCCGCCCGCCCGGCTCCGCTCGACCGCCGCCGCGACGTCCGCGCGGAGCGACGCCAGCTCGACGCCGAGGGCCTCCCCCTTCATCCCCGAGCCGATCCGGCCCCGGAGGGCGGCGAATCGGGCCTCGAGCGGCCGGATCTCCTGGGGACGCCGGGCCGCCAACGCCCGCTCGAGCGGCTCGAAGGCGTCGAAATAGGCCGAGGTCATCGACGACGCCGCCTCCGCCGCCTGGCCCGAGTCGGCGATCGTCGCGACGCCGTCGAACGACGCGGCCAGCGTACGCTCCTGGGCCTTCAGGTCGCCTTCCACGCCGCCCGAGGCGGCATCCAAGGCGTCGGGGCCCGATCCGAGCTTCGTCCGGTCGGTCACGCCCAGCCGGTTCAGGTCCTGCGACGCGGCGACCAGGCTCAGCAGCAGCTCGCGGGACCGATCGGCCATGTCGGCGGCCGGGACTTTCCCCTCGCCGACCTCGCGGGCCATCGCCCGGATGCCGCGGAACCGCCCCTCGATCTCGCCGGACCGCTGGAAGCCGAGGTGGCGACGGACTGCCGTCTCCATGTCGGTCCCCTCGAACTCCTCGCAATAGGCGTCCTCGACGAGCTTGCGGGCCCGGGCCACCCCGCCGGACTTCGTCACGACGGCGCGGGCCTCGCCCACCAGCAGGCCGATCCGGTCGATCACCTCCGGCCAGGCAAGCGGCGGGGCCGACGGGCCGCTCGCGACCCGAGGGAGGGACTCGACCGCCAGCGTCCCGACGGCCACCGGCGCACCGCCGACGACCTCGATCTCGCGCGAGGTCCCCCGCCCCATCTCATGCCAGACCTTCAGGCGATAGCGCCCGTCGGGGACGTCGGCCAGCCGGAACCGCCCGTCGTCCCGGCAGACGGTGTAGTACGGGGTCGGGCTCACCAGCACGTAACCCCGCATGTGGCTGTGGATGTCGCAGACGATCTGGAGCAGGCCGGGCTTCTCGGCCCGATAATCGGCCGTGAAGCCGCGCGACATGCTCTGGTTGAACGGGACACCGGGCGTCAGGATGTGGACGTTGTGAGCCTCGTTGTCCTCGTTCGTGAACTTGACCGTCTGGCCGACCTGGATCGCCTGGACCCTCGGCTCGAACTGGAGGCCCCGCTGATTGACCAACGCCACCCTCGTCCCCCCGTCGGCGTCGGCGACTTGGGGCCGGCCGTCGACCCGCTCCAGATGGACCACCGCCGGGCTCACGGTCGGCGAGCAGGTCGCGGGCATCTCGACCCGGCCCGTAACCTCGCCCGCCAACGTCAGGGTCGAAGGGACGAGGAGCCAGAGCGCGAGCATCATCGATCGGCCGTGCGTCATCGCGTGCATTCCCCGGGCGGGGTGATCGGTCGCGGGTGGGACGGTGCAGTTGAGATTCAATCTCAACACCCCGATTATAGACGAGCCGGCGGACGTCGTAAAGACGGCGTCCGCGGATCATCGAGGGCTGCCCCGAGTGAAGACCGAGTATCGAGGTCCGTCGCGGGTCGGCGAGGTCCGGTCGGGGCCGGTCGTCGTCCGGCTGGCCCGACCGTCGGAGCCGGACCGGCTCCTCGACGACCCGCACGTCGCCACGCTCAACCGACGCGACGACTACATGCCGTACTGGGCCTACCTCTGGCCCGGGAGTCACCTCCTGGCGGCCGTGTTGTCGCGGGGCGCGTGGTCCGGGGAGCGTGCCCTGGAGATCGGCTGCGGCCTGGGGCTGGCAGGCTTGGTCGGGGTCGCGCGGGGACTGCGGGTCGACTTCACCGACTACGACTCGGCACCGCTCGATTACGTGGCCGAGAGCTGCAGGGCCAATGGCTTCGACCCGGGCTCCTACTCGGTCGGGGCCTTCGACTGGCGGGAGCCGCAGGATCGGACCTACCCGGTCATCCTCGGGGCCGACATCCTCTATGAGGCCCGGCTGGTCCCCCTCGTCGCGAGGCTGCTCGGGCGGATGCTGGCGACGGGGGGCGAGGCGCTGATCGCCGACCCGTATCGCGTGGCGGCGTCCGGGTTCCGCGGGGCCGTGGAGGAGCTTGGGCTCGTCTGTCGGGTCGAGGCCGTCGAGGCGGAGAGCGTCGAGCTTGGCGCGATCCGCGGGACGCTCCACCGGGTGAGCCGGCCCTCCTGATCGGCCGCGATCAGCCCCGATTGGACCGGAGCGTGCCGATCACCTCGCGTGCCGAGGTCGCGCCGACCTCGGAGAGCCGCCCCGCGAGCCCGTCGACGATCCGCGCGGAGGCGGTCGGGTCGGCGAAGGTGGCGGTGCCGACCTGGACCGCCGAGGCCCCGGCCACGAGGAACTCGAGCGCGTCGTCGACGCCCGCGACCCCGCCGATGCCGATGATCGCCAGGTCGGGCAGGGCGCGGGCGACCTCCCAGACCATCCGGAGCGCCAGGGGCTTGATCGCCGGGCCGCTCAGGCCGCCCACGTCGAAGGCGAGGATCGGCCGTCGGCGTCGCCAGTCGACGGCGAGCCCCCGGAATGTGTTCACCAGGCTCACGGCATCGGCCCCCGCGTCCCTCGCGGCGCGGGCGATGGCGACGACGTCCGTGACGTTGGGGGTCAGCTTCGCGACGATCGGCAGCCGGGTCACATCCCGACAGCGCCGGACGACGCGCCCGACGGCCCCCGGGTCGATCCCCAGGTCGAGCCCGTGGCTGACGTTCGGGCACGACAGGTTCAGCTCGATCCCCGCCAGCCCGGGCTCCTCGTCGAGCATCGACGTCATCGCCACGAAGTCGTCCACGTCCTCGCCCGCGACGTTGGCGATCACGGCGGTCCCGACCGTCCGGAGGTAGGGCAGGTGGTGGCGACGGAAGTGGTCGATCCCGTCGTTGTCGAGGCCGATCGAGTTGAGCAGGCCGGCGGCGGTCTCGACCGTCCGGGGTGTCGGGTTCCCCGCGCGGGGGTGCCGCGTGACCGTCTTGGGGATGACCCCGCCGAGCCTGGACAGCTCGACGAAGCCGGCCATCTCGCGGACATACCCGAACGTGCCCGACGCCACCAGGACCGGGTTGCCCAGCTCCAACCGGCCCAGCGTCACGCTCAGATCCACCCCCGCATCCCCCCCGTAACCCGCCGTCCACAGCGCGGGCGAGTCATCCGCCCGATCAATCCCTCGCGGCATCGGGAGTGTACTCGGCCGGGACGTTCAACCGGAAGAGATCCGCCGTCCCGGACTTCTTGACTTGAGAAGCCCGAGCAAGGCCGGTGACGGCACCCGGGGAGCCGACCCTTGCCATTTCCGCGAAATCGGTGAGTATAGGTCAGTCGACGCCCCCCGGTCGCGTCCCGACCCGGCCGGCGGGGAATCGGCCAGGCGAGTCGTCGGGTCGCGGATCGACCGACCGACGTGCCGGGGGGAGCCCCGGAGGGCCCGAGGTCGGTCGCCGGCGCCCGTCCGTGAGAGGCTCGCACGCCACGACCCCGGAGATGCCTCGATGAGCGGTACCGCCGAGCTGGAAACCCTGAGCATCAACACGATCCGGACGCTCTCGATGGACGCCGTCCAGGCGGCGAACTCGGGGCATCCGGGCACGCCGATGGCGCTGGCCCCCGTGGTCTACACGCTCTGGCAGAAGGTCCTCCGCTTCGACCCCGCCGACCCGATCTGGCTCGACCGCGACCGATTCGTCCTCTCGGTCGGGCATGCCTCGATGCTCCTGTACTCGATCCTCCACCTGACGGGCGTGAAGGCGGTCTCCTCGGACTACGAGATCGAGGGGGAGCCCGCCGTCTCGCTCGAGCAGATCAAGAAGTTCCGCCAGCTCGACAGCAAGTGCCCCGGCCATCCCGAATATCGGATGACCTCGGGCGTCGAGACGACGACCGGGCCGCTCGGCCAGGGCTGCGGGAACAGCGTCGGCATGGCGATCGCCGGGAAGTGGCTCGCCGCCCGCTACAACCGGCCGGGCTTCGACCTCTTCGACTTCAAGGTCTACACCCTCTGCGGCGACGGCGACATGATGGAAGGCGTCTCGGGCGAGGCCGCCTCGCTCGCCGGGCACCTCCGGCTGTCGAACCTCGTCTGGATCTACGACAGCAACCGGATCACGATCGAGGGGCACACCGACCTGGCGTTCAGCGAGGACGTCGGCCGTCGGTTCGAGGCCTACGGCTGGCGGGTCCTGCACGTCGCCGACGCCAACGACCTCGTAGCGCTCGAGAACGCCCTGGCCCAGGCCCGCGAGGCGGCCGACCGCCCGACGATGATCGTGGTCAACAGCATCATCGCCTGGGGGGCCCCGCACAAGGCCGACACCCACGGGGCCCACGGCGAGCCGCTCGGCGAGGAGGAGGTCCGGCTCACCAAGAAGTCCTACGGCTGGCCCGAGGACAAGAAGTTCTACGTCCCCGACGGCGTCTACGACCACTTCCGATCCGGGATCGGCGAGCGCGGCAAGGCCCTCCGCGAGGCGTGGTTCGCGAGGCTCGCCGAGTACGGCAAGGCGCACCCGAACCTCGCCGAAGAGCTGGACCGGATGCAGCACCGACGGCTCCCCGACGGCTGGGACAAGGACATCCCGACCTTCCCCGCCGACGCCAAGGGGGTGGCCGGGCGCGAGTCCTCGGCGAAGGTGCTCAACGCGATCGCCAAGAACGTCCCGTGGCTGATCGGCGGTTCCGCCGACCTGGCGCCCTCGACCAAGACGCGGCTGACGTTCGAGGGGGCGGGCGACTTCGAGTCGAACAACTACGACGGCCGGAACTTCCACTTCGGCATCCGCGAGCACGCGATGGCGTCGGTCCTGAACGGGATGGCGCTGGTGAAGGTCCGCCCGTACGGCTCGGGCTTCCTCATCTTCAGCGACTACGCCCGGCCGGCCCTCCGGCTGAGCGCGATCATGGAGATCCCGCCGATCCACGTCTTCACCCACGACTCGATCGGGGTTGGCGAGGACGGCCCGACCCACCAGCCGATCGAGCAGCTCGCCTCGCTCCGCGCCATCCCGGGGTACCTGACGATCCGCCCCGCCGACGCGAACGAGGTCGCGGAGGCCTGGCGGCTCGTCATGGCGCTGCGGCACGAGCCGGCGGCGATCGTCGTCACCCGCCAGCCGATCCCGACCTTCGACCGCTCGAAGTACGCCCCGGCCGCCGGCCTGGCGAGGGGGGGCTACGTCCTCGCCGACGCCCCCGACGGCAAGCCCGACGTGATCCTGATCGGCACCGGCAGCGAGGTCCAGTTCTGCGTCCAGGCCCACGAGGCGCTGGCGAAGGAGGGGATTAAGTCCCGGGTCGTGAGCCTCCCGGCCTGGCACCTGTTCGAGAAGCAGGACGACGCCTATCGCGAGTCGGTCCTGCCGGACTCCGTCAAGGCCCGGGTCGCGGTCGAGCAGGCCTCGAAATTCGGCTGGGAGCGGTACGTCGGGCGGACCGGTACCGTGATCGGCATGGACACCTTCGGCGCGTCGGCCCCGCTCAAGGATCTCCAGACCAAGTTCGGCTTCTCGCCGGAGAAGGTGGCCGAGGCCGCACGTGCCCAGCTCGCCGCCGCGCGACGCTGAAACCCGCCTCGCATCCTTGCCCCAGGCCGGGCTCACTTCGGCCCGGACCAGCCCGGGCCTTCCCTACAACGGACGTGCAGAGGAGCTTGCTTGTGCAACTCGGGATGATCGGCCTCGGACGGATGGGCGGGAACATGGTCCGGCGGCTCATGAAGGCCGGTCACGAATGCGTCGTGTACGATCGGAGCCCCGAGGCCGTCAAGGGCCTCGCGTCCGAGGGGGCCGTCGGCTCAGGTTCGCTGACCGAGTTCGTCGGCCACCTGAAAAAGCCCCGCGCCGCCTGGATCATGGTCCCCGCCGGCGAGGCGACCCAGTCGACGGTCGACGACCTATCCTCGATCATGGAGCCCGGCGACACCATCATCGACGGCGGCAATTCCTACTACAAGGACGACGTCCGGCGGGCGGCCGCGCTCCGGGCGTCCGGGCTGAACTACGTCGACGTCGGCACGAGCGGCGGGGTCTGGGGCATCGACCGGGGCTACTGCATGATGATCGGCGGCCCCGCCGAGGCCGTCGCCCGGCTCGACCCGATCTTCCGCGCCCTCGCCCCGGGGATCGGCGACACCGCGAGGACGCCCGGCCGTCCCGCCGGCCGAGGGACGGCCGAGCAGGGCTACATCCACTGCGGCCCCTCGGGCGCGGGGCACTTCGTCAAGATGGTCCACAACGGGATCGAGTACGGCCTGATGCAGGCGTACGCCGAGGGATTCGACATCTTCCGCAACGCCAACGCGAAGGAACTCCCCGAGGAGCATCGCTTCGACCTCGACGTCGCCGAGATCGCCGAGGTCTGGCGGCGCGGGAGCGTCGTCGGCTCGTGGCTGCTGGACCTGACCGCGATGGCCCTGATCGAGAACCCCGACCTGACGAACTACACCGGCTTCGTCCAGGACTCGGGGGAGGGGCGATGGACGGTCATGGCCGCGATCGAGGAGGCGGTGCCGGCCGAGGTCCTCTCGGCGTCGCTCTACGCCCGGTTCCGGTCCCGGAAGGACCACACGTTCGCCGAGAAGATCCTCTCGGCGATGCGGAACAAGTTCGGCGGCCACGTCGAGCGCGCCTCCGGCGGCTGAGCCCCGGCCGATCCGGCGGCGGCCGCGCCGGACATCCCCACACGATCCGACCCCGACGACGGAGCCTCGTGCATGGCGACAGTGACCCAATCGCCCGAGCAGTCCACCCCCCCCCTCGCCGCGGTCGCGGGCTCGGCCATGCTCCCCCAGCCCTGCATCCTCGTGATCTTCGGGGCGGCGGGCGACCTCTCGTGGCGGAAGCTGATCCCGGCCGTCTACAACCTGAACGTCGACGGCGTGCTCCCCGCGAGCTTCGCCATCGTCGGCTTCGGCCTGGGCTCGGAGGGGGACCCGGACGAGTGGCTCCGCGCCCGGGCCAAGGAGGGGATCGAGAAATTCTCGCGGCAGCCGCTCGACGAGGGGCATTGGGCGGACTTCGCCCGCTGCCTCTTCTACGTCGAGGGCTCCTTCAACGACCTCCGCGCCTATCAGGTCCTCAAGGAGAAGCTCGCCGCGGTCGACGCCGAGTTCGGCATCCCCGGCTCGCGGGTCTTCTACCTCTCGATCCCCCCGCAGGTCGTCCAGCCGGCCGTCGAGCAGCTGAGGGCGGCCGACCTGGTCAACCCGGCCGACGACGTCCACGGCTTCACCCGGGTCATCGTCGAGAAGCCGATCGGCCGCGACCTCGAGAGCGCCCGCCAGGTCAACTCGGCCGTCGCGCACGCCTTCGAGGAGTCGCAGACCTACCGGATCGACCACTACCTCGGCAAGGAGACCGTCCAGAACCTGATGGTCCTCCGGTTCGCCAACAGCATCTTCGAGCCGCTCTGGAACCAGAAGTACATCGACCACGTCCAGATCACCGTGGCCGAGGAGGAGGGGCTCACCCAGTACGACCCCCAGACCGGCGAGCCGACCGCGAGCCGGATCGGCTACTACGAGGGGGTCGGGGCGCTGCGGGACATGGTGCAGAATCACATGCTCCAGGTCCTCTGCCTGACCGCGATGGAGCCCCCCTACTCGCTCGAGCCCGACGTGGTCCGCGACGGCAAGATCGGCGTCCTCAAGTGCCTCCGGCCGATCGCCGACGGCGAGGTCGAGTCGTGCGTCGTCCGCGCCCAGTACATCGACGGCGAGGTCGAGGGCCACCGGGTCCCGAACTATCGGCACGAGGTGATCGACTACTTCTCTCGCCGCAACCAGCCGATCCCGCCGAACATCACGACCGAGACGTTCGTCGCGATGCGGCTCTACATCGACAACTGGCGATGGGCGGGGGTCCCGTTCTACCTCCGGACCGGCAAGCGGCTGCCGAAGCGCGCCAGCGAGGTCGCGATCCAGTTCAAGGACGTCCCGAATATCCTCTTCAACCAGCACCCCGACGTCCCGCTCGAGCCCACGGTGCTCTCGATCCGGGTCCAGCCCGAGGAGGGCCTGTCGCTCCGGCTCGCCTCGAAGCTTCCCGGCCCGAAGGTGCGGATCTATCCGGTGAAGATGGAGTTCAACTACAGCTCGCTCTTCGGCGGCAGCAGCCCGGAGGCCTACGAGCGGCTGCTGCTCGACGTCATGGCCGGCGACGCCACGCTCTTCATGAGGCGCGACGCGGTCGAGGCGGCCTGGCAGTTCGTCATGCCGATCCTCGACCACTGGGAGAACTCGCGGAGCCGGTTCCTCCCGCAATACCAGGCCGGGACGTGGGGGCCGCTCGAGGCCGACCGGCTGATCCAGGGCGATCATCGGTCGTGGAGGACGCTATGAGCGTCGGAGACCTCTGCGACACCGGGGCCGTCGACGTCGCGCTCGGCGAGGTCGAGGCCGAGCTCGGCCGCCGGCTGAAGCACGCCCAGGGGGCGGGCGAGTCGCCGGTCCATCGGGCCCGGATGTCGAACCTGATCATCTACTGCAACACGTCGGAGCGCGCCGCCGAGGTCGAGGCGATCGTCCCGAGGATCGTCTCCTTCCACCCGGCCCGGGTCCTGCTCCTGATCGCCGACGACCATTCGGGCTCGGGCGACGTCCGCGCCTCGGTCCTCGTCCGCAAGGCGGGTCACGAGGCCCACCTCTGCTCCGAGCAGGTGACGCTCCGCGGCGGCCCGCACGCGGTCGAGCACCTCCCGTTCGCGGTCCGGGGGCTGGTCATCGGCGACCTGCCGACGAACGTCTGGTGGGCGAACCCGACGCCCCCGCCGCTCGCGGGCCCGATCCTCGACGACCTGGCCGAGAACGCGCAGCAGGTGATCTACGACAGCCTCAGATGGGCCGACCCCCATCGCGGCGTCGCGGCGACCTCCGGCTGGCTCTCGCGGTTCGAGCGCGACGCCTCCGACGGCCGATGGCGGGTGGCATCCGACCTGAATTGGCGACGGCTGAAGTTCTGGCGGCGGCTGATCTCCCAGGCGTTCGCCCCGGCGGGGACCCCCGGGGCGCTCGACTCGGTCTCGGAGATCCTGATCGAGCACGGCCCGCACGCCGTGACCCAGGCCTGGCAGCTCGCCGGCTGGCTGGCCTCGCGGCTCGGGTGGAAGATCCAGGCGACGCGGTTCCGGCCGGGCGTGGAGATCGCCTTCCAGCTCGTCGCGCCGCACGGGACGCTCCGGCTCCGGATCGACCGCCTGGCCGAGGGGCCGAGCGAGATCGTCCGGATTCGGGTCGCCTGCGTCCTCGGGGGCCGGCTCGGTGCCCTCGAGTTCGCGGCCGACGGCGCGCGGATCGGCGTGACGCCCGAGGGGATCGACGCCTCGCCGCGGACGATCACCGTCCAGCCGATGGACACGGCGGAGATCGTCGGACGCCAGCTCAGCGACCGCGATCCGGACCCGGTCTTCCGCGAGGCGATGGCCGCCGCCCGGGTCTTCGCGCAGGCCGTGCTCCGATGAGCGATCGGCCCTCCTATCGCGGACGGAACTCGATCGCGCCGTCCCTGACGCGGATGGTCCCGACCGCCCGGGCGGCCTCGGGCCCGATGACTGTCAGCTCGGCCTCGCCCCCGGCGCCCACCTCGACGGTGAGCCTCGGCCGGTCCTCGCGGTCGACCAGGGTCAGCGAGCGGGCGGAGACGTTGCCTCGCCTGGAGAACGACGCCCCGAGGACCACGCCGACCAGCAGCGCCGCCGCCATCCCGAGCCGCTTCATCCGGCGGACTTCGGTCTCGAGCTGCTCGACCCTGGCCGCGATCGGCCGGGGCCCGGGAGGTTCTGTCGCCATCGATCGTTCCGGTCTCGCTGGGGGGCCACGGTCGGGGGACGGTGCCACGCGGCGCCATCATACGACCGGGACGCTCCCCCGGCCATCGACGGTCGTCGCGGGCGAGAGGAGTCAGCTATGATCCTGGCCGGCGACATCGGGGGCACCAAGACCGTCCTCGCCCTCTTCGAACCCGAGGGGGAACGGCTCCGGCCGGTCCGCCGGTCGACCTTCCCGAGTCGGTCCTCGGCGACCTTCGAAGCGATCCTCGACGAGTTCCTCGCCCCGACGCCGGGAGGGGCGCCGGCGACGGACATCGAGACCGCCTGCTTCGGCGTCGCCGGCCCGGTCATCGACGGCCAGTGCCGGACCACGAACCTGCCCTGGAACCTCGTCGAGACGGACCTGGCCCGTCACCTCCGGGTCGGCCGGGTCGTGCTGCTGAACGACCTGGAGGCCGCCGCCTACGGGATGCTCTTCCTCGGCGAGGCCGAACTGACGGTCCTCAACCCGGGCGCCAGCCCTCCCCGACGCGGGAACGTGGCCGTGATCGCCGCCGGGACCGGCCTCGGCGAGGCGTTCCTGCACTGGGACGGCGGCGCCTACCATCCGATCGCCTCCGAGGGGGGCCACTGCGACTTCGCCCCCCGGGGCCCACTCGAGGACGCCCTCCTGGTCTATCTCCGCGGCCGGTGCGGCGGCCACGTGAGCTACGAACGGATCCTCTCCGGCCCCGGCTTCCACCACATCTACTCCTTCCTCCTCGATCGGGGCGAGCACCGCGAGTCGGCCGCGGTGGCCGAGGCCATCGCCGCGGGCGACCCCAACGCGGCGATCACCCAGTTCGGGCTCGACGGTTCCGACCCCGTCTGCGTGGCGACGCTCGACCTCTTCGCCTCGATCTACGGCGCCGAGGCCGGCAACCTCGCCCTGAAGTGCGTGGCGCGGTCGGTGTTCGTCGGGGGCGGGATCGCACCGAGGATCTTGCCGGTCCTCCAACGGGGCGGCTTCCTCGCGTCGTTCCTGGCGAAAGGTCGGTTCGAGTCGCTGATGCGCGACGTCGGGGTCTCCGTCGCGCTCAACCCGGACGCCCCGCTGCTGGGTGCCGCGCGCTACGCGACGCGGGGCTGATCCGACAGGGTCGGCATCCCCGAGGCCTGCTTGCGTTTTCGACCTGCTCGCCGAATACTCGAAAGCTGGCGGGGACCCGGTTGAACTCCCCGCCCACGGCTTATCGTATGCTCGCGTGACGCCGAGTCCCGCCCGCGGACGGAACCAGGAGAGACGACGATGCGGATCAGGTTGGCCATCCGGGCGGCGATCGCCCTCTCCTCTCTCGCGGCGAGCCCGGCCCTCCTCCTGGCCCGGCAGGACAAGGCGATCCCCCACAACCAGGACCGGCCCCCCAACCCCGCCCGCTCCCCGGGGGAGGCGGCCAGGTCGATGACGGTGCCCTCGGGCTTCTCCGTCGAGGTCGTGGCGAGCGAGCCGGACCTCCTCAACCCCGTCGCGATGACGTTCGACGAGCGGGGCCGGATCTGGGTGACCGAGAGCTTCGAATATCCGCGGAGCTCCCCGGGTCCCGGCCGCGACCGGATCAAGGTCCTCGAGGACACCGATGGCGACGGGGTGATGGACAAATTCACCATCTTTGCCGAGGGGCTGAACATCCCGTCGGGGATCGCCGTCGGGGGAGGAGGCGTCTGGGTCGCGAATGCGCCGGACATCCTGTTCCTGCGGGACACCGACGGCGACGGCCGGGCCGACAGGTCCGAGGTGGTCGTCACGGGCTTCGGCCGCGACGACACCCACGAGCTTCCGAATTCGCTCACCTGGGGCCCGGACGGCTGGCTCTACGGCCTGAACGGCGTGTTCAACAGGTCGGTCGTGAAGCATCGCGGCAGGACGTTCGACTTCACCTGCGCCCTCTTCCGGATCCACCCCAGGACGCGCGAGTTCGAGCTCTTCGCCGAGGGGACCAGCAACTCCTGGGGCGTCGCCTGGAACGAGCAGGGCGAGGCCTTCCTCTCGGCGTGCGTCATCGACCACCTCTGGCACCTCACCGAGACCGGCTACTATCACCGCCAGGGCGGTCCTTATCCCCCGTACACCTGGAAAATTGAGTCGATCGTCGACTACAAGCACCAGAAGGCGGCCTACTGCGGCAATCATTTCTTCGACAGCGACGCCTATCCGGCCGAGTATCGCGACAGGCTCTACATGGGCAACATCCACGGGGGCTGCATCAACGTCGACGGCCTGGGCCGCAACGGCTCGACCTACCGAGGCATCAAGTACCCCGACTTCCTCACGGCCAACGACGCCTGGTTCATGCCCGTCGCTCAGAAGACCGGACCCGACGGCTGCCTGTACATCCTGGACTGGTACGACCGCTACCACTGCTATCAGGACGCCCGGCGCGACCCCGAGGGGATCGACCGGCTCAAGGGGCGGCTCTACCGGGTCCGCTACAAGGACACCCCCCGGGTCCACGGATTCGACCTCGCGAAGGAGACCGACGACGGGCTCATCGAGCGGCTGCACAGCCCGAACATCTATTTCCGCGACCTGGCCCAGCGCCTGCTCCGCGAGCGGAACGACCCGAGGACGCGGGCGAAACTCCAGGCGCTCGTCCTCCGCGATGCCGCGCCGCACAAGGCCCGGATGCACGCCCTCTGGGCGCTGGTCGGCGCGGACCGGCTCGACCCGCCCTTCCATCTCGCCCTGCTCCGCCACGACGACCCCGCCCTCCGGGCCTGGGGCGTCCGGGCCGCGGGCAACATGCATGCGGTCGACCGCGAGGTCCGCGAGGCCGTCGTCGGGCTCGTCCGCGACAAGAGCCCGGACGTATCCCTCCAGGTCGCGATCGCCTCGAAGAAGATCGGGGGGGTCGACCCGATCCCGGTCCTCCTGGACGCCGCCTCGTCCTGCGGCGAGGACCCGCTGATCCCGCACATCGTCTGGCAGAACCTGCATCCGATCCTCGACGACCGGCGGGTCGCCGAGGCCGTGGTGGCCCGGGTCACGGCCGAGCCGGTCGATCGGTCCGAGGCGATGACTCGCCTCGTCCCCCGGATCGTCGAACGGCTCTTGGGTGCGAAGTCGCCGCCATTCGACCTCGTGGCTGGCCTGGTCCTGCACCTCGCCGAGTCGTCCCACAAGGGCGGGTTCGTCGCCGAGTCGGCCCATCGCGCGATCGAGATTGTGACCGCCAAGCTCGAGTCGGGCGAGATGAATGCCCAGGGCATCGACAGCCTCCGAGCTCGCCTGTCGGGTTGGGTTCGTTCCGTGACCACGGGCCCGGCGGGCCACCCCTTCTTCGCCGACGCCGCCCTGATCGCCTGCGCCTGGAAAGACCCGGATGCGATCCCCGCGGCACGGCTGCTCCTCTCCGACACGAGCATGGCCGATCGCGACCGACTCCGGGCCCTCAACGCCCTGATCACGGCCGGAGATCGGACGATCCTCGGACAGGTCGAGACGATCGTGGTGGGGACGCTGGGAGGGCCGATCGCCTTCCGTGGACAGGTGATCGCCGGGCTCGGCCGGCTGGATGAGCGGAAGGTCGCGGACCTCCTCATCGCCAGATACGCCCAGCTCGAGCCCGAGCTGAGGCCCAGGGTCGTCGAGCTGTTGAGCCAGCGACCGGGCTGGAGCCTGGCCATGCTCCGGGCCGTCGAGTCCGGGACGATCTCGAAGGACTCGATCAACTTGAACCAGGTCCGCAAGCTGCTGTCGAGCAAGGACGAGGCCGTTGCCGTCCGGGCGAAGTCGATCTGGGGGGTCGTCCGCGAGGGCAGGAACCCGCAGCGCGAGCAGGTCATCGGCCAGATGCGCGAGTTCCTCCGGACGTCGCACGGCGACGCCGGTGCCGGCGCCGTCGTCTTCAAGAACGTCTGCGGCCAGTGCCACAAGATCTACGGCGAGGGGCAGGAGGTCGGCCCGGAGATCACCTCCAACGGCCGCGGGTCGTTCGAGCAGCTCCTCTCCAACGTCTTCGACCCCAGCCTCGTCATCGGCGAGGCGTTCCAGGCCACGAGCGTCTCGACCGCGGACGGCCGGGTCCTCACCGGCCTCCAGGTCGAGAACAGCGCCCAGCGCGTCGTCCTGAAGACCCAGGGGGGCAAGCTCGAGACGATCGCGCGAGAGAACATCGACGAGCTGAAGGTGAGCCCCATGTCGCTCATGCCGGAGGACCTGGAAAAGCAGATCAAGCCCCAGGAGCTCGCCGACCTCTTCGCGTTCCTTGTCCTCGACAGGCCGCCGTCCGACAGGTCGGCCCGCGAGATCCCGGGGACTCCGGAGGGCCTCCGCCCGGCCGAGAATGGCCAACGTCGCTGAGGCCGCCGGGGCGCCGCCGGCAGGCAGGCGGTGCCCCGGCCGGACGGCTTAAGTCACCTCACCTCGACGGGTCCGAGCCGCTCGGCGATGGCGGCGAGGGCCATATGGACCTCGACGATCGTCGTGTCGAGCGTCGAAGTCCCCGCGGTCAGGCCGACAGTCCAATCGGGGCGGAACCAGGCCGGGTCGAGGTCCCCGGCGTCGCGGACGTGGACGGCGGGCCGGCCCCGCTCCCGGGCCCTCTCCGCGAGCGCGCGGGTATTGTTGGAGTTCCGGCCGCCCACGACCACCACCGCGTCCGTCCGGTCGATGAGCCGCTCCAGCGCCCTCTGATGGTCCTTGGTCGGGAGGCAGACGGTGTCGATGAACCGGACGTCGGCCTCGGGGTTCCGATCGAGGATCAGCGCCCGAATCCGGTCGGCGACCCGGTCGGTCGTCGTCGTCTGCGCGATGACCCCGAGCCTGGGCTGCCGGTAATCGCGCACGTCCTCCTCGCGCTCGATGACGTCGTGGCCGGGCAGGTCTTCGACCAGGCCGACGACCTCGACGTGCCCGCGTTTGCCGATCACCAGGACGTGCCGGCCCTCGTCGCGGAGGGCCATGGCGGCGTCGTGGGCCCGGCGGACGAGCGGGCAGGTCGTGTCGATCAGCCGCTTGCCCGCCGCCTCGAGCCGCGACCGCTCCCGATCGCTCACCCCGTGCGCCGTGATCAGGATCTCGGGCGTCGCCGGCACGGGGCCCCTGCCCGACTCGGGGACCATCCGGAAGCCGCGTGTCGCCAGGCCATGCAAGACCGTCTCATTGTGGACGAGCTCGCCGTGGATCGTCACGCCGGCCGGATCGTCCACCCGGTCGATCGCCCGCAGGGCGTCCCGCACGCCGAAGCACATGCCCATGATCTCCGCCCGGACGATCCGCACGATGATCCCTCCCGTCGAGAACTTGAAGATTCCGTGAACTCTGCCCGGCAAAGACGCGGCCGAAAAAAAGGCGGCGGGCCCCGTGTCAGGCGGGAGAGAAGCCTTCGGCCGGGGCACCGACGGGGGGCTTCTCGGCCTTGGAGGCGGCCAGGGCGTCGGCTACGACATTCTCGAGAACGATGATGTATTCGAGGAACCGGGTCCGCCCGGCGTCGGTCAGCCGGCAGAGGGTCTGGGGGCGGTTGAGCTGATAGCCTTTCCAGACCTCGACGAGCCCCGCCTCGTGCAGGACCTGGAGATGACGGCTGAGATTGCCGTCGGTCAGGGCGCAGAGGTCTTTCAGGTCGGAGAAGACCAGCCCCTTGGGGTGCGCGACGAGCGACGTGAGGATGCCGAGCCGGGCCTTCTCGTGGAAGATCCGTTCGAGCCCGTCGTAGGCGAACCGGCCGCTCGAGGGGTCGGGGGCCGCGAGCTTACCGGATTTCTTCATGGCCATCTCGCCGTTCCAGGGTTCCGTAGAGCACCGCCGCCGCGAGGAACTGGCCGAGGCCGAACGGGATGCCCATCGCCCAGGGCGAGAGGGCATTCGGTCCCCGGGCGAGGACCAGGCAGGCGAGCCCGGCGATGAGATAGAAGATCGCCACGGCGATGATCGCCGGGGGAAGCAGCCGCCGCGACGCGAAGATCCCCTGGCTGAACAGGATCGACCAGAGCCCGGGCAGCGCCCAGAGGGTGTCGTCCGCGGTCCGGACGAGCACGATCGTCATCAGGCCCCCGGCGACCAGGCAGGGGGCGAATTGTTCGACGGCCAGGCGGGTAATTTCTCGCGACCAGGACGAAGCGGGCGCATGCCGGGCCCGCCAGGCCATCCCCAGGCCCGCCGCGACGGCACTGAGGACCGCGGCCCCGATCCAGAGGGTCAGATAGGACGGCAGGTGTGCGATCGGGTCGGCGATCCAGAGCGTCTGGTAGATCGCCGCCGCGAAGGCGAGCAGGCCCGAGAACGCGACCGGGACCGCCCGATATCCGCGGAAGACCTCGGTCCGGGCCATCTGCTGGCGGATCTCGGCGATCTGGGCCAGGGCCTCGTGCAACTCCATGAATCCCGCCCCCCGCGCATCCGGCCGGCGAACTGTCTGCTTTGCACGATAAAGCGTCGGGGCCCGCCCGTCAAGGGTCGTCCACCTCGTGCCGGGGACTTTCCGGGCCTTCGACCCGGCCGGAGGATCCTCGATCGGGCGGGGGATAGCTCCCGGTGGCCGATCGGACTACGATGGAACGGATGGCCCCCCTCGTGCGACCCGAATCGGGCGACGCCTCGACGAGGGGGAGGCCCCGGACCCACCTATGGTCACGACGACCGCCGCGAATTCACGCCTCCGCGACCGCCTCTCCCGCGAGACGACCGCCGAAGTCCGCTTCGACCCCGGCTCCCGCTGGCTGTACGCGACCGACGCCAGCCTCTACCAGATCGAGCCGATCGGCGTCGTCGTCCCCCGGACCGTCGACGACGCGGCCCGGGCGGTCGCGATCGCGGCTGAAGAGGGGGTGCCCGTCCTGCCGCGGGGCGGGGCGACCAGCCTCTCGGGGCAGACCATCGGCGAGGCGCTGGTCCTCGATTTCTCGAAGTATCTCCATCGGATCGGCGTCGTCGACCGCGGCCGGATGACGGTCCGGGTCGAGCCGGGGGCGGTCCTCGACCGCCTCAACGCCCATCTCCGACCGCTCGGCCTGATGTTCGGCCCGGACGTCTCGACGAGCGACCGCGCCACGATCGGCGGGATGATCGGCAACAACTCGGCCGGGGCACGGTCGCTCCGGTACGGCAAGACGGTCGACCACGTCCATTCGGTCGACGTGATCCTCGACGACGGGACCCGCGCCACCTTCGGCCCGGTCCCGCCCGATCAGATCGATCGCGCGTGCGCGGCCGGCGATCGATCCGGGGCCCTCCACGGGACGGTCCGCGACCTCGTGGCCGCACACCGCGAGGCGATCGTCGCCCGGTTCCCGAAGATCCTCCGGCGGGTCAGCGGCTACAACCTCGACGAGTTCATCCCCGACCTGCCGGCCCGGCCCGCGGGCCTCGACGACGACCCGTGGGCCTTCAACCTGGCCCGGCTGATCGTCGGCTCCGAGGGGACGCTCGCCGTGGTCGCGGGGGCCGAGCTGAAGGTCGTGCCCGTCCCCAGGACGCAAGGGCTGGTGATCCTCTCGTTCTCCACGATCCCGGCGGCGCTCGACCGACTGGCCGAGGTCGTGGCGACCGGCCCCGTCGCCGTGGAGATGCTCGACCGGATGATCCTCGACCTGGCGGCCGGCAACGCCGAGTACGCGCGCCGGCTCGATTTCGCCGAGGGACGTCCCGGGGCCGTGCTGGCGGCCCAGTTCTACGCGGACTCGGAGGCCGAGCTGGCCGACCGGGCCGACGACCTGGCGCGGAGGTTCGAGGGGACCCCGGGGGTGCTCGGGGTCCGTAAGAACCTCACGGACTCGGCGAAGGACGACTTCTGGAAGGTCCGCAAGGCCGGCCTCTCGCTGCTGATGGGCACGGTCGGCGACGCCAAGCCCGTCGCCTTCGTCGAGGACACCGCGGTCGCGCCCGACCGGCTCCCCGCCTTTTACGACCGCTTCGTCGGGATCATGGCCCGGCACGGGACGCGGGGCGCCTGCTACGGCCATGCCGACGTCGGCTGCCTTCACATCCGGCCCGTCCTCGACGTCAAGACCGAGGCCGGCGTCGAGGCCATGCGCGCGATCGCCCGGGAGGTCTCGGACCTGGTCGTCGAGTTCGGCGGCTCGATGAGCGGCGAGCACGGCGACGGCCTCGCCCGCAGCCAGTGGAATGAGAAACTCTTCGGGGCCGAGGTCTACGGGGCCTTCCGGGCGATCAAGGGCGCGTTCGACCCCGAGAACCGGATGAACCCGGGGAAGGTGATCGCCTCGACCGACGTCGCCGACCACCTCAGGCTCGGCCCCGCCTATCATGCGGTCGAGCCCGAGTCGACGATCCTCGACTTCTCGGCGCAAGGGGGCTTCGCCCGGGCCGCGGAGATGTGCTCGGGGGTCGGGGCCTGCCGGAAGGTCGACTCCGGCACCATGTGCCCGAGCTACATGATCACCCACGACGAGGAGCACTCGACCCGGGGACGGGCCAACGCGCTTCGGCTCGTCATGTCGGGGGACCTCCCCGGCGGAGAGGGCCTCGACAACCCGACCCTCCTCGACGCCCTCGACCTCTGCCTCCAGTGCAAGGCGTGCAAGACCGAGTGCCCGTCGAACGTCGACATGGCCAAGCTCAAGGCCGAGGTCCTGTATCAGAACTACCGGACGATGGCGGTGCCGATCGGCCCCGCGCTGATGGGGTCGATCTACCGGCTGAACCCGATCGGCTCGGCGACCGCCCCGCTGGCCAACCGGACGATCCGTCAGCCCTGGTTCCGTCGGCTCATGGAGCGAGTTGCGGGCATCGACCGGCGTCGGACGCTCCCCTCGTTCGAGTCGGACCACCTCCGCCGCTGGTTCCGGCAGCACCGGGTCGACCCGAGGGCGGGGTCTGCGGGCAAGGTCGTCCTCCTCGACGACTGCTTCACTACCTACAATAACCCCCAGGTCGGACGGGCGGCCGTCCGGCTGCTCGAGGCCTGCGGGTATCGGGTCGAGCTGGCGGGCCTGCGGTGCTGCGGCCGGCCGGCGATCTCGAAAGGCCTGCTCGACCTCGGCCGGCGGCTCGCCCGCGACAGCGTCGCGCGGCTCGTCGGGCATGCCCGCGCGGGCACGCCGATCCTGGGGACCGAGCCGAGCTGCCTGCTCACGCTGGTCGACGAATATCGGGACTTCCGCCTCGGTCCCGACGCCGAGCGGGTGGCCGCGATGGCCGGGCTGGTCGAGGGGTTCGTCGCCGACCCGGGGCGGGTCCCCCACCTGCCCGTCGGACCGAGGCCGGGGCGGGTCCTGCTCCACGGGCACTGCCAGCAGAAGGCCCTCATCGGGACGGCGGGGACGCTCGCCGCCCTGCGTCGGGTCGAGGGGACCGAGGCCCGCGAGCTCGATTCGGGCTGCTGCGGGATGGCCGGATCGTTCGGCTACGAGGTCGGCCACTACGACCTGAGCGTGGCCCTGGCCCACCGGGTCCTCCTGCCGGCGATCGCGGCCGACCCCGGGGCGACCCTGCTCGCGCCCGGGTTCTCCTGCCGGAGCCAGGTCCACGACCTGGCCGGCTTCACGCCCGCGCACCCGATCGAGTGGATCGCCGGGGCCCTCGGCCCCTCGCCCTGATCTCCGGACGACGCATGCCGGGGCGCCCGTTCGATCAATGCCAGGTCCCGGTCTCGCGACCGGCGGCCCAGGCGATGACGGCGGGGGCGATCCGGTCGAGCGGGTGGACGAACATCGCCGCGCCCCGGCGGATCGCCTCGCGCGGCATGCCGAAGACGATGCAGGTGGCCTCGTCCTGGGCGATCGTCATCGCCCCGGTCTCCCGCATCTCCAGGAGGCCGCGCGCCCCGTCGTCCTGCATCCCGGTCAGGATGATCCCGGCCGCATGCGGGCCCGCGGCCTGCGCGGTCGAGCGGAAGAGGACGTCGACGCTCGGGCAGAACCGGTTGACGTGCGACCCCTCGACCAGCTCGACCCGGTAGCCCGACCCCGCCCGGCGGACGAGGCCGTGGATCCCGCCGGGGATCACCAGCGCCCGGCCGGGTCGGATCGGCTCCTGATGCTTGGCGACGGCGACCTCGACCTGGATGTTCGGGTCGCTGCTGAGCCTGTTGGCGTAGGCCGGGATGAACTCGGCGGGCATGTGCTGGACGATCACGACCCCGGGCGCGTCCTTGGCGAACCCGCGGAGCAGGGTCGGCATGGTCTGGACGCCGCCGGTGCTGATGCCGACAGCGATCACCGGCTCGCTCGGCCCGCCGCGCGGGCTGTAGGGATATTTCGGGAGGATCGCGTCGGCCGACTGCCGGGAGTCGCCCGGGGCCGGCTTGTCGTCGCGGAGCGGGACCCGGCCCGCCCGGGCGGCGTTGCGGACGCTCTCGAGGAAGTTGTTCGACCAGGTCGCCATCCTCGCCGAGTCCCGCCAGTCGGGCTTGGAGATGACCTCCAGCGCGCCCATCCCCAGCGCCGAGACGGCGCGGTCGGCGATGCTCGTGCAGAGGACGACCGGCAGCGGGTGCTGGGTCATCAACTTCTTCAGGAACGTCAGGCCGTCCATCCTCGGCATCTCGACGTCGAGCACGATCACGCCGGGGACGCTCTTCTTGAGCATCTCGACCGCCTCATAAGGGTCGGCCGCCAGCGAGACGCGGAACCGGGTGTCGGTCTCGAGGATCGACTTGAGCCGCTGACGGACCACGGCGCTGTCGTCGACGATCAGGACCTCGATCGCGAGGGCTCCTCCGGCCGGGGCCGACGATCCGCGGGTCGTCATGGGGTCAGGCTCTCCTTCCGATAGATCGCCGGGGCGATCTTCCTCAGGGAATTCGGCACGCCCGGGAGGATCTCGCCGTTGCCCATCGCCAGCCAGCCGCCGAGCCGGAGGTTCGACGTCAGGCGGTTCAGCAGCTGCATCCGCTCGTCTTCGGCGAAGTAGATCGAGACGTTCCGGCAGAAGATGACGTGGAAGTCGTTCGGCAGCGGCCAGGCGGGGTTCCTCAGGTCGAGGTGGCGGAACTTGACGAGGTCGCGGACCTCGGGGACGACGCGGAACGAGCCGTCGCGCGGGCCGCGGCCCCGGAGGAAGAAGCGGCGGAGCCGGGACGGCGAGACGCCGGCGACGTCGCGGGTCGCGTAGATCGCCCGGGCCGCCGACTTCACGACCTCGAGCGACAGGTCGGTCGCCCAGATCTCGACCTTCTGCGCCGAGAGGTTGGGGATCGTCTCGGCGAGGACCATCGCCATGCTGTACGGTTCCTGGCCGGTCGAGCAGCCGGCCGACCAGATCCGGATCTGGCCGGCGGAGGGGTCCTTGAAGAGCGGGGCGAGCTTCTCGGACATGAATGTGAAATGCGCCGCCTCGCGGAAGAAGGCGGTGTGGTTGACCGTGCTCAGGTCGATCAGCAGCTGCATGCCCGGCCCGGTCGGGTCGGCCTTGAGCACGCGTTCGAAGAAGCGCGTGAAGCTGGGGAAGGCCTTGGCCTGGAGCCTCGACCGGAGCCTGGCCTGGAGCAGCCCCATCCGGTGCGGCTCGAGGGTGATGCCGATCTGATGGCGGAGGAAGCCCACGATCGGCGTGAAGTCGGCCTCCGACCAGGGCTCGGGCTCGGCCTGGGGCGACGTCGCGGGAGTGGCAGAGTCCGGAGGCGGCACGTCAGATCCCCCCACCTGCCGTCGTGCTGCCGAGGGCCGTGAAGACCCGGTCCACGTCCAGCACGAGCAGGAATCCTTCCTGGTGACGGATCAGGCCCCGGACGAACGGCGAGGCCTTGCCCAGGCCCAGCGGCGGCGCCGGCTGGACGTCCTCGGGCGTGAAGTCGAGCACGTCCGAGACCCGGTCGACGAGCAGGCCATTGACGCGGATGTCCGTGCCGATCTGGGTCTCGACCATGAGCACGCAAGGAGCCCGGCTCGGTTTGGGGTCGACGTGGAGGTCGAACGGGATGCGGAGGTCCCAGACGGGGACGACGTGGCCCCTCAGGTTGATCACGCCCCGCAGCCATTTCGGGCCGCCGGGGACGGGGGTCATGTGTCCCAGGTCGATCACCTCCTGCACCCGAGCCACCTCAAGAGCATATCCTTCCCCGCCGAGCTGGAAAATGACGTACGACTGGGTCCGCTCCGATTCCTGCTCCGTGTCCGACTGCGTCTCGATCATGGCGGGCTCCTCGTCGGGCGTCGGCGGCCGACGGTTCGGCGTTCCGGGGGCGCGACGCGACGGCTCCGGTCAGTTGAACCGCTCGAAGTCGTCGTCGCCGTCGAGGTTGACGACGATCCCCCCCCCGTGCTGCCCGCCGTGACCGCCGCCCTGCCCGCCCGAGGACGACCCTCCCCCGTGGCCCTGCGCGGGCCCGCCGGCCCGCGTCCCTCCGTGAGGGGGCATGTCGTCGGGGCCGTGATGCAGCGGCCTGGGCGGAGGGGGCGGCGGGAGCCGGCGGCTCCGCGTGGGGGCCGGCGGGAGGTGGGCCGGGGCCGGGTGGTGGTTGACCCCCGAGGGGTGGCCGGCGTGGTCGTCGAGCCCGCGGAACTGGAAGAACCCGACGAGCTCCTGGAGGGTCGCCGACTGCGACGCCAGGTCCCCGGAGGTCGCCGCCAGCTCGTGGCTCGCCGCCGCGTTCTGCTGGACGACCTCGTCGAGCTGGCTCACCCCGACGTTGATCTCCCGGATCGCCGCCATCTGCTCGCCCGACGCCGCGGCGATCTCCTGGACGAGGCTCGAGGTGTCGCGGATCATCGGCACGATCCGCTCGAGGAGCTGGCCCGCGTTCTCGGCGACGGCGACGCTCGACTTGGCCAGCTCGCCGATCTGCTGGGCCGCGGCCTGGCTCCGCTCGGCGAGCTTCCTCACCTCGCCCGCGACCACGGCGAACCCCTTGCCCTGGGTCCCCGCCCGCGCCGCCTCGATCGCGGCGTTCAGCGCGAGGAGGTTCGTCTGGTAGGCGATGTCCTCGACGATCGTGATCTTCTGGGCGATCTGCCTCATGGCGGTCACGGTCTCGTGGACGGCCTCCCCCCCCTTCTCGGCCTGCGAGCTGGCCTGGTTGGCGGTCCGGGCCGTCTCCTTGGCGTGCTGGGCGTTGCGGGCGACCGAGGCGTCGACCGACTGGAGGCTCGACGCGATCTCCTGGAGCGTGCCCGCCTGCTCGGTCGCCCCCTGCGATAGCCCCTGGGCGCTGGCGTTGAGCTGGTGGCTCGCCGTCGAGACCGAGCCTGTCGCCACCCGGATCTTGCCGACCACGTCGCCGAGCTTGAGGATCACCGAGTTGACCTGCTCGCCGAGCTTGCCCAGCTCGTCCCGGCGGTCGACCTCGGTCATGAGGTCGAGGTGTCCGGACTGGAGCGACCGCGTGATGTCCATGATGTGCTTGATGGGGGTGACGAATTGCCGGCCCGCCCAGAGCCCGAGCAGGATCGTCACCACCGCCGCCGTGGCGAAGATGGCGAACGACCACCACTGGAGCCGGTCGATCGCGGCGTAGGCCTGATCGCGCGGGACCGAGACCAGCACCGCGGGGTAGGACTTTGCCTTCGACTCGGGGGCGACGAGCGGGGCGTCCACGAAGGCATAGCCCGCCAGCAGCGTCGTGCCCGTGTCGTCCTTGAGCCGGGCCGTCCCATGTCCCCGATCGGCGGCCAGCGGCGCAGGACCCGACAGCCGGTTGCCGTCGGTCCCCTCCCTCGGGGTGAGGAAGTATTGCGGGAGGGTTTTATTGGTCGGGTCTCGCTCCCCGTTCGGAGTGCGACGGACGGTCGAGGTGTTCGAACCCGGGGAGACCAGGTAGATCGTGGCCGACGGGAATTCGAACTCGCCCGCGACCTCATTGAAGATCAGGAGGATCGCGTCCTTCGGCAGGCCCGGCTCGTCCCAGAACGCGACGGGTCGGCCGTTGGCCTGGGCGTTCTTGATGAGCAGCACGTCGATCTCACGGGCCGCCGCCACCGCCGCGCGGCGCAGCGAATTGAACCGCCAGGTCGTGAGGGTGTCCGCCGAGTAGGATGCGAAGAGGGCGAGCAGGGCGGAGGGGATCAGCCCGAACGCCACGAAGGCCAGCGTCAATTTCCTGCTCAGATTCATCGTCATCGATTGACCTCCGGCGCGACGCCGGCGGGGGGATTGTGATGGTGCGCGTGGTTGTCGATCGCGCGGGACTCGGCGACGAGGGCGGCCAGGTCGAGGATCAGCGAGACCGAGCCGTCGCCGAGGATGGTCGCGCCCGAGAATCGGTTGAGCTTCGTCAGGCCCTCGCCCAGGGCCTGGATTACTGCCTGGACCCGGCCCAGCAGGCGGTCGACCGCGACCCCGACACGCTGGCCGGCGTGGCGGGTCAGGAGGATCTCCTGCCGGGTCGGCCTCGCGTCCTCGGCGTGGAAGAGCTCGCGGAGCTGCACGAGCGGGACGAGCTCGCCGCGGATCGAGACGCAGGGCCGCCCCTTCGAGAGGGCCGGGCGGGTGCCGTTGAGCGCGACGCACTCCTCGACCTGCGAGAGCGGCACGACGTAGCGCATCCCCCCCGTCTCGACGAGCAGGCCGTCGATCAGGGCGAGCGTCAGGGGGAGCCGGAAGATGAACGACGTCCCGATCCCGGGCTGGCTCTCGACGGCGAGGCTGCCGCGGAGCCCTCGCACCGCGTCGCGGACGACGTCGAGGCCGACGCCGCGCCCCGACAGCTCGCTGACGGCGTCGCGGGTGGAGAAGCCGGCCTCGAAGATCAGGGTGTCGACCCGGGGGTCGTCGGCCGACGTGCCCACCGGGACGAGTCCCTTCGCGATCCCCTTCTTGACGATCCCCTCGCGGTCGAGGCCCCGGCCGTCGTCCTGGATCCGGAGGGCGACCCGGTCCCCCTCGTGGCCGGCCCAGAGGGTGATCCGCCCCGCCCTGGGCTTCCCCGCCGCGACCCGGTCCGCGGGCATCTCCAGCGCGTGGTCGACGGCGTTGCGGATCAGGTGGATCATCGGGTCCGAGAGCCGCTCGACGATCGTCCGGTCGAGCCGCGTCTCCTGGCCGACCACGCGGAGCTCGATCTCCTTGCCGAAGCGGTCGGCGAGGTCGCGGACGACCCTCGGGAACCGGGAGAAAAGCTCCTCGACCGGGACCATCCGGAGCTCGAGCGTGGTATCGCGGATCAGCCGGCTCACGCGATCGAGCGCCTCGAGCGTCGCGATCCACTGCTGGATGCCGTCGCGCTCGCGGATGCCCTGCAAATTGTCCGAGAGGACGGCGAGCTCGCCGGCGAGCCCGACGAGGTCGTCGAGCTGGCCGGCGTCGACCCGGATTCGCGTCGCGGTTCTCGGCGTCGCGACCGGGGCGGCGGCCGGGGCCGGGGCCGCGGCCGGACGGGCGGGCGTCCTCGGGGCGGCGAGCGGGGGCTCGGCCGGGGGTGACTCCGGCGTCGATCCGTTCTGCCTCGCGGGTGGCGGGGCGGGGACCGGTTCCGGCCCGGTGGGGGCCCGGGGCGCCGACGGTGGCACGGCGCCTTGCGCCACGCTCTCGGGCGATCGCGGCCCGGCCTCCGGGGTCGGCCGCGGGGGGACGACGTCCCCCTCGGTCGTCCGCCGCTGGATCGTGACGGCGCTGTCCTCGGCGACGAACAGGAAGACGTCGTCGAGCCGGTCCTCGGTCGCGTCGGTCTCGACCTCAATGGACCAGACGAGGTAGCACCGCTCGGGGTCCATCTCCTCGAGGGTCGGCACGAGGTCGGGGTCGGTCGAGACCCGGGTCGGGCCCAGCTCCCGGAGTTCGTCGAGCACGCCGAGCGGGTTCACCCCGCGCCGGAGGATCTCCGGGCCCGGGCGGAGCGTGATCCGGTAATAACCGGGGCCGGTCGCCGGCGACCCTTCGGGCTCCGGCGCGGGCCGTCCTCCCTTCTTGGCGCGCGGGCCGCGCGGCTTCGACTTGCCCTCGGCCGGCTTCCTGCCGACTCGGCCGGGCTTCGAAGGCTTCGGCTCCGGGGCGAGGACGGGGACGGGTCCCGGGGCGACGGGGACCGGTGCCGGCGTCGCCGCGGGCGGCGGCGGGGACGGCGGCGCGGGGGGCTCCGGGACGGTCAGGTCCCGGACGAGGGCGGCCAGGCGGCGGACAAGATCGGGCGGTGACGGGATCGGCGAGTTCGCGGCCTCGGACTCGACGGCCGTCGCGAGGTGGTCGCGGGCGTCGAGCAGGGTGCTGATCACGTCGGAGTCGACGGCCAGGTTGCCCGACCGGATCCGGTCGAGCACCGCCTCGATCCCGTGGGTGAACTCGGCGAGGGCCCCGAGGCCGACCATCGCCGCGGCCCCCTTGATGCTGTGGGCGGCCCGGAAGGTCTTGTCCAGGTGCGCGCGGTCCCCCTGCCGGCGCTCGAGCTCCATCAGACCCTCTTCCAGGGTCAGCAGGAGGTCTCGCGCCTCTTCGAAGAACATCTGCAGGAACCGGTCGTCCGCGACGCCCAAGGACGGGAACCTCTCGACATTCAGGGGAGATTGAGGTGGTGGATGTCGGCGAGCATCCGTGCCCGTCCGGCCGGCGATCGGCAGGCCCTCGCCCTGCTTTCCTAAATCTCCAGACTACCAGAAGGCTCAGCGGCTGTCCGTGGGTCAGCGGGGGAGCGACCTCCGGACCCAGCGGCGGAGTTGATCGGGGTCGGCGGGCTTGACGATCCATCCCGTGACCGAGAGCCGGCGGGTCGGGTCGACCTCGGTCGGCTTCCGGGACGAGAGGATCAGGATCGGGAGGAACCGATACTCGGGCAACTCGCGGACCGCCGCGGCGAGCGAGAGGCCGTCGAGGTTGGGCATCTCGAGGTCGGTGAGCAGCAGGTCGAACGGCACCTTGCGGAGGGCCTCAAGGGCGAGGTCCCCGTCGGCGACCGAGGTCACCTTGACCTCGGAGTCGTTCAGGTGCTCGGCGACCCACCGGCGGACCGAGGGGCTGTCGTCGGCGTGGAGGATGGTCTTTCCCATGGGCGTGAACCGGTCCCGAGTCTCCCTGGGCTGGTCGAACCCCCGGATCGACCCGATCGCGGCGCCCCGCCCCGATCGCCCGCACGTATCCCGACCCGGCCGCCCCGCGTGTTGTCAGAGGAACGAGTCGGTCCGCTCGCGCAGCCACTCGCCGAGTCCGCAACGCTCGGCGATCTCGGCGCAGACCTTCGGGACCCGCGCGAATCGGACGGCATGGCCCGACTTGTGACCCGAGGCGACGGCGGCCACGAGGAGCTGGAGGCCGGAGAGGTCCCAGGGGCCCGACGTCTCGAGGTCGACCGTGAGGTCACTGCCCTCGGCCAGTCCGGCCAGGAGGATCTCGCGGACCTCGGTCGACTCGTAGAGGGTCACCGGCCCCGAGAGCTGGACCAGTCCTCCCCCGGATAAGTCGGCGACGCTCATCGAGGGCTCATCGGTTCAGGTCGCGGCGGGCCGTCGCGATCGTCGTCGGCGGGCCCCCCGCCGGGAAACCCCCTGGACCCCTCAAGTCTACCACGGGAGTTGCGGCTTGGGGAGAATTCACCGGGTCGGATGCTGGAGGACGACCATGTTGATGTCGTCGGCGGCCGAGCCGGGGAACGTGTGCTGGACCACCGCCTGCTCGACCTGATCGAGGATCGTCTGGGGGTCGGCCCCGTGGTTCGTCTGGAGGATCGCCTTGAGCCGTTCCTCGCCGAAGAGGACGTCGGACGGGTCCATGGCGTCGGGCAGGCCGTCGGTGTAGATCACGAGCGACTCGCCCGGATCCAGGCGGTCGGTATCCCCGGCCGTGCCGTCGACCATGCCCACCCCGAGCAGGCCCGGATTCGAGTTCAGGTTCCTCGCCCCGTTCGGGCCGACGATGATCGCGGGGGGGTGGCCGACCCCCGCGTAGCGGAGCAGGCCGGTCTCCTCGTCGGCGATCAGGTAGAACCCGGTGCAGAAGTACCCCTCGGGGAAATACTGCTCCAGGGCGACGTCGAGGCCGGCGAGCATCTCGCCGGGCTCGAGGACGGCGATCGAGAGGCCCGCGGCGAGGGCCTTGACCATCCCCGACAGCATCGCCGAATTGACGCCGTGCCCCGAGACGTCGGCCACGAGGACGCCCAGGCGGTTCTCCTCGAGCCGGTAGAAGTCGTAGACGTCGCCGCCGAGCTGGTTGGCCGGGGTGTACTTGACCGCGACCCGGAGCAGCCCCCGCGGCCGGGGCGGCCTGGGCATCAGGGCCCCCTGGACCTTCCGGGCCAGCTCGAGCTCGAAATGGAGCTTCTTGTGGGCCGTCTCGAGGAGGCGGTTCCGCTCCGCCAGCTCCCGGCCCATGTCGGCGAGCCGGAAATGGGCCCGGATGCGCGCGAACAGCTCCTCGATGTCGCCGGGGCTCTTCGGCTTCTGGATGAAGTCGTCGGCGCCGGAATCGAGCCCCTCGACCTTGCTCTTCGTCTCGCCGAGGGTCGTCAGCATCAGGACCGGGATCGCGGCGAGCCCCCGGTCGGCCTTCAAGGCGCGGCAGAGGCCCGGGCCGTCCAGCTCCGGCATCTCGAAGTCGGTGAGGATCAGCTCGGGCCGAGGGTCCTCGTGCGCCTTGACGAGGCCGTCGTTGCCGTCGATCGCGGTCTTGACCTCGTAACCCTGGTCAGTCAGGAGGGTCGAGATCATCCGCCGCATGGTCGAACTGTCATCCACCAGCAGGACTCGACGCGACGCCATCGACCAGACCTCCCTCGAACCGAGCCTGGCCGGGAGCCCTCGGCCTGCCCGCCCGCGAACCGAATCCGGATGCCGGAATTTCCCCTTACGATAAGCCCGCGGCCGGTCCCCTGTCCAGATGCAAACCGGCGACCGTTCCGCGGGTCGACCCCCCGGGCCTGCGTGCTTACTGCCAGCCGCCCCATCACTTACGACGAAGTCCGTTCACCAGGCCCGGTCGAGCAGGTCCTCCAGGTCGTCCTGGGTGGTGGCCCTGGGATTGGTCCTGCGGCAATGGTCGAGCATCGCCAGGCGGGCGTACTCGGGGATCAGGTCGTGTCGGAGCCCCTCGATCCGCTCCAGGCGCCTCGGCAGCGGCATCCGGGCGAGCAGCAGCTCGGTCAGGGCGATGAGATGGCCGGGGCCGTCCCCCCCCCGGCCGAGGCCGAGCGCCGAGGCGATGTCGCACATCCGGGCCTCGGACGCCTCGCGGTTGAACCGGATCGCGTGGGGGAGGAGGATCGCGTTGAGCGTCCCGTGGTGGGCACGACCCTCCGACCCCAGCGCGTGCGACAGCGAATGGATGACCCCGAGCCCCTTGTGGAAGCTGATCCCGCCCAGGAGGGCCCCCATCATGCACTCCCGGCGCGCCCGGAGGTTCGAGCCGTCCATCACGCTCGACTCGAGGCCCCTGGCGAGGCGCCTCAGCCCTTCCAGCGCGATCCCGTCGCAGATCGGGTGGAAGGTGGTCGAGAGGTAGCTTTCGATGCAGTGCGTGAACGCGTCCATCCCGGTCCCGGCCGTCAGCGGGGGGGGGAGCGTCGCGGTCAGTTCGGGGTCGCAGATCGCCGTGCTCGGCAGGAGGTGCGGGCTGAGGGCCAGCGTCTTCCGCCCGTTCTGGGGGAGCTGGATCAAGGTCCCCCGCCCCGCCTCCGACCCCGTGCCCGCCGTCGTGGGCACGGCGATCATCGGCGGGAGATCGGCGGTGATCGCCTCGGAGCCGCCGCCCGAGTCGTCGTAGTCGACCAGACGCCCCGGGTGGGTCGCCAGGAGCCGGATCGCCTTGGCCGCGTCGATCGGGCTCCCCCCCCCGATCGCGACCAGCCCGTCGCACCCCTCGGCCCGGAATCGGTCGAGACCGGCCAGGACATCGGCCTCGGTCGGGTTGGCCTGCACGCCGTCGAAGGTCGGCGCCCCGCCGAGGGGGCGAACTGCGGCCTCGACCAGGCCCGACCCGACGAGGCCGGCGTCGGTCACGATCAGGGGGCGGGCCATCCCGAGCCGGGCCAGCTCGGCTCCGAGTTCGCGGACGGCCCCTTCGCCGAAGAGGATGCGGTTCGGGAACGTGAAGGTCGAGGGCATCGGGGCTCCGGCGGCTCGGCTCATGCGATCTGGGACAGGAATCCTTCCATCTCGGCCGCCGCGTGCCCATCTCCCCTCGCCCTGGCCCGGGCGATCCCCTGGACGAACCATCGACGCGCCCGGTCGGGCTCGTCCGTCTCCATGAAGGATTGGCCGAGCTGCTGATACGCCGCGACCTGGTCCTCGGGGTGGTCCGCGATCAGCGCCTCGAGCCGCTCCCTCCCCTCGGCGACGTCGCCCTCGTGCAGGCATTGCAGGGCCAACCCGTAGCGGAGGAACGTGTCCGACGGCTCCTCCGCCAGGCTCCGTTCGAGCGCCAACCTCTTCGGAGATTTCTCAGCCATCGCGACCCCCCCTCCGATTGCTCCCGGACTCGTGGAGCCCCAGGCTAAGGGGCGTCCCTTCGACTGTCAATCAGGCCTGCCAATCGGCACGACCGGACGACCCAACTCTGGCATGATGGCGGGACTTTACGGGTCGCGAGGGAGAGTAGGCAAGGCAGGTGGTCCATATACGAGGCGGTTCAAGCCGGGGGTTTGGCGAACCGATTCAGAAGGTCGTCAGGCGTCGCCCGTCCAGGGCCGAATGCCCTCCGTCGCGACCGCGGGCCGACCCGGCCCGAGGGCCGCGGCGAGGGGCAAACGGAGTGTCGGCCCGGGGCGGTCCGGCGAGGTTCTCCACCGCACGAGGGGGCCGTAACGTGCCACTGCCCATGTCGCGACCGAACGTCTTCCGCCTGGGAACCTTGGCGGCCCTTGCGGTCGGGCTCTCCGCCTCGACGCAGGCCCGGGCCGGGGATGGGCTCCGCAAGACTCCGGTGGTGAAGGCTGTGGCCCGGGTGCAGCCGAGCGTGGTGAACATCTCGAGCGAGAAGAAGGCCGGCTCGACGAGCCGATGGCCGTTCTCGAGCGAGGAGACCCAGCGGCCGCGGGTCAATGGGATGGGGACGGGAGTGATCATCGACGGCCGCGGGTACATCCTCACCAACCACCACGTCGTCGACAAGGTCCAGGCCATCGACGTCCACCTCGCCGACGGGACCAACCACCTCGCCCGGGTCGTCCAGCAGGACCGGGAGACGGACCTCGCCCTGATCAAGATCGAGGCCGGCCGGCCGCTTCCGGCCGTCCCGATCGGCACGTCGAGCGACCTGATGATCGGCGAGACGGTGATCACGATCGGCAACGCCTTCGGCTACGAGAACACGGTCTCGGTCGGGATCGTCTCGGCGCTGAAGCGCAACGTGACCCTCTCGGACGAGCAGGTCTATCGCAACCTGATCCAGACCGACGCCTGCATCAACCCGGGGAATTCCGGGGGGCCGCTGATCAACGTCGAGGGGGAGCTCGTCGGGATCAACGTCGCCACCCGCTCGGGCGCCCAGGGGATCGGCTTCGCCCTGCCGATCGACGACGTGAAGCGGGTCACGGTCGAGATGCTCAACACCAGGCGGATCGCCGGGACCTGGCACGGCCTGGTGGCGGGCGAGACCGGGCAGGGCGAGGACCGGGCCGTCGTGCTCCAGGAGGTCCAGAGCGGCAGCCCGGCGGCCGAGGCGGGCTTCTTCGCCGGCGACCGGATCTTGCGGGTGGGCGACCTCGCGGTGACGAACCCGATCGACCTCGAGCGCGGGCTGCTCGACGCCCAGCCCGGCCATCCGACCCGCGTCTCCTTCCTCCGCGGCGGCAAGCCCGCCGAGATCGCGCTCGACCTCAAGCCCGTCTCCCGGGCGACCGGGGTCGCGACCGCCGACCCGACCGACATCCTCTGGAGGACCCTCGGGGTGAGGCTCGTCCCGGTCTCGGCCGAGTACGTCACCCCGGCCGACCCCACGTTTCGCGGCGGCCTCTATGTCCACTCCGTGACCCCCGGCAGCCCGGCGGCCCGGGCGAACATCCTCAAGGGGGACATCCTGGTCGGGGTTAACGTCGGCAAGCACCATTGGGAGACAGTCCGGGCCGACACGGTCGTCTACACCCTCCGCCAGCCCGAGGTCGCCCGGACGCTGTCGCTCCCGTTCTACATCGTCCGCAAGAACAACATCCACCACGGTGAGATGACCCTCGCCGAGGCGACGGCCGACCTCAACCCGCTCCGGCGCTGAGCCCCCTTTGCCCGTCGCCGCCCTCCGGACCGGGGCATCCCCGCCGGCCCCCAGCCTCGGGGCCCGGCGGGGATGCCCCGAATCGTTGCGGATCGGTTAGACTCGGGTCCTCCCGGGAGAACGTCCCTCGGCCCATCGAGCCCGAACCGCGATGAAGGTGGTCGTCGCCCCGGATAAGTTCAAGGGGAGCCTCACCGCACCGGACGCGGCCCGATCGATGGCCCGGGGCGTGGTCGCGGCCGACGCACACGCCCGGGTCGATCCCGTCCCGATGGCCGACGGCGGCGAGGGGACGGTCGACGCCCTGGTCCAGGCCACCGGCGGGACGATCCGCGAGGCCGTCGTCGCCGGCCCGCTCGGCACGCCGGTCCGCGCCCGGTTCGGGCTCCTCGGCGGCGGAGGGACGGCCGTCATCGAGATGGCGGAGGCCTCGGGCCTGATGCTCGTCCCGCCGGATCGGCGCGACCCCACGATCGCGACCACGCGCGGCACGGGCGAGCTGATCCTCGCGGCGCTCGACCTCGGCGTCGGCTCGATCGTCCTCGGGATCGGCGGCAGCGCGACGAACGACGGCGGGGCGGGGCTGGCGCAGGCCCTCGGTGCCCGGCTCCTCGACGACCGGGGCCGCGAGGTCCCGCCCGGCGGGGGCTCGCTCGACCGGATCGACCGGATCGACCCGAGCGGCCTCGACCCGAGGCTCGCCCGCGTCACGATCCGGGTCGCCTGCGACGTGGCCAACCCCCTCTGCGGCCCGACGGGGGCATCGGCCGTGTATGGACCCCAGAAGGGGGCGACCCCGGAGATGATCTGCCGGCTCGACTCGGCCCTCGCCCACTACGCCCGGATCATCGGCCGCGACCTCGGCCGGTCCGTGGCCGACCTGCCGGGGGCCGGGGCCGCGGGGGGCCTCGGCGCGGGGCTCGTCGCGTTCGCGGGCGGTGTGCTCCTGCCCGGGATTGACCTCGTCGTCGACGCCGTGGGCCTGGCGTCCCGGCTCGGAGGGGCCGACCTCTGCCTGACGGGCGAGGGTTCGATCGACGCCTCCAGCGGCTTCGGGAAGACGGCCGTCGGCGTGGCAAGGCTCGCGCGGTCGCTCGGAGTCCCCTGCCTCGCCCTCGCCGGCTCGATCGGCGCGGGGGCGCGGGGCGTCCTCGACGAGGGGATCGACGCCTATCAGAGCATCGCCCCCGGCCCCGGCCCGCTCGTCGAGGCGTTCTCCGACGCCGGCCCGCGGCTCGAACGCGCGACGGAGCAGGTGGTCCGGGCCTTCCTGGTCGGACGCCGGAGCGCCTCCCATGCCGGGGCCTGAACCCATCCTCGGGGAGTTCGGCCTGATCGCGGCCATCCGGCGGCGGTCGCCGGCCGGAGACCGGATCGCGATCGGCATCGGCGACGACTGCGCCTCGATCCGGTTCGCGCCAGGGGCCGAGGTGCTCGTCACCACCGACATGCTGATGGAAGGACGCCACTTCCTGGCGGACGACCCCCCCGACGCGGTCGGGTACAAGTGCCTCGGGGTGAACCTCTCGGACATCGCCGCGATGGCCGGCCGCCCGGTCGCCGCCGTGGTCTCGGTCGCCCTGCCCGCGGGGCGTGCCGTCGAGGTCGGGCTCGGGCTGCACGGGGGGATGTCCCGCCTCGCCGACGACCTCGGGGTCGGGCTCGTCGGCGGCGACACGAACGCCTGGGACGGCCCGCTGGTCGTGTCGATCACGGCGCTGGGCGAGGCCACCGGCCGCGGTCCCGTCCGGCGATCGGGGGCCCGGGCCGGGGACGCGATCCTCGTCACCGGCGCGCTCGGGGGGAGCCTCCTGGGCCGTCACCTCCGGCCCGCCCCGCGGGTTCGCGAGGCGCTCGCGCTCCACGCGGCCACCGATCTGCACGCGATGATCGACCTCTCCGACGGCCTGGCGGGGGACCTCGCCCACATCCTGGCCGAGAGCGGCGGGCTGGGGGCCACGCTCGACGCCGAGGCGATCCCGATCCACGCCGACGCGCTGGAAGCCGCGCGGCGAGACGGCCGCCCCGCGCTCGACCACGCCCTCGGCGACGGCGAGGACTTCGAGCTCTGCTTCACCCTCGACGAGTCCGAAGCCGCCCGGTTGCTCGCCCGGCCTCCCGGGGGGAGGGAACTCTACCGGGTCGGGACGGTCGACGAAAGGCCCGGGCTGAGGCTCCTCCGGGGCGACGGACGGGTCGAGCCCTGCCGGATGCGGGGGTTCGACCACCTGGCCGCCCCGCCGCGACCGGCCGGAGCCTGATCATGCGCGTCCGATGGTCGGAGGGCCGGATCACGCTGGGCCTCGCCTCGGAGTCCGACACCGACCTGCTCGGCCGGGTCCTCGCCGACTTCGCCGTCCCGGGGAGGGTCCTCGGCCTGATCGGCGGCCTCGGTGCGGGCAAGACGCGCCTCGCGCGGGCCTTCGCCGAGGCGCTCGAGGTCGACCCGTCGGCGATCGCGAGCCCGACCTTCGTCCTGATCCACGAGTACGCGGGCCGGCTGCCGATCTACCATTTCGACGCCTACCGGCTCGGGTCGACCGAGGCGTTCGAGGCCCTGGGAGCCTCGGAATATTATGAGGCCGGGGGGGTCTGCCTCGTCGAGTGGGCCGACCTCGTCCTCGCCTGCCTGCCGGCCGACGCGTGGCTGGTCCGGATCGAGGCCGACGGGCCGACCGGACGGGTCGTCACCGTCGACGGCCCGGGCCTGGAAGCGCTCGCGACGGCCCTCGGGCGATTTGACCCCGGTCCGCGCCCGTCCTAAGTTTAGGGCATCGCCGGATCGGCGAACGCCCCCGCCCCGGAGCCGTCCTCGATGAGCATCGACGCCGCCAAGCCCCCCATCCCCGAGCCAAGGGGCGCCGAGGCCCCATTCCGGCCCCGGGCGGCCTCGAGCTTCGCGGAGGCCGGCCTGAACGCGTCGACGATCGAGTCGCTCGTGCTGAAGCTCCTGCTCCAGGTCGGCGCGTCGTCGGGACGACGTGTCGCGGACGAGCTGGGGCTGACCTTCGGGGCGTTCCCGAACTTCCTCCGCAACCTCAAGAACAGCCAGCTCGTCACATACGCGAACTCGGCCGCCGCGGGGGACTACGAATACGAGCTCACCGACGCCGGGCGTGCCCGCGCACGGACCTATCTCGAGGAGTGCGGCTACCTCGGCACCGCCCCCGTGCCTTTCGACGAGTACGTCCGCTCGGTCGCCGAACAGGGGATCGCGAAGGAGCGCCCGCAGGAGTCGGATCTGCGCCGGGCCTTCGCGGACCTGATGATCTCCGAGGAGATGTTCGCCGCACTCGGGCCCGCGATCAACTCGGGCCGGGGGATGTTCCTCTACGGCTACCCGGGCAACGGCAAGACCTCGATCGCCGAGCGGATCACCCGCTGTTTCGGCTCGACGATCTGGATTCCCCGGGTCATCGACGCCGGCGGCCAGCTCATCAAGCTGTACGACCCGGCGAACCACGAGGCCGTCGCGTCGAGCCACTCGGGGCTCTGGCGGGACGACACCGCCGACGGCCGTTGGGTCGAGATCCGCCGCCCGACCCTGATCGCGGGCGGCGAGCTGACCATGGACGACCTGGAGATCCACTTCGACCGCGACACGAAGGTCTCCGAGGCCCCGCTCCAGATGAAGAGCAACAACGGGACCTTCCTGATCGACGACTTCGGCCGCCAGCGGATGTCCCCGCTCGAGTTGCTCAATCGCTGGATCGTCCCTTTGGAGAAGCGGTACGACTTCCTCCGGCTCGCGACCGGCAAGAAGATCCGCGTCCCGTTCGACCAGCTCATCCTCTTCTCGACGAACCTCGAGCCGAAGCACCTCGTCGACGAGGCATTCCTCCGGCGGATCCCGTACAAGATCCAGGCCCCCGACCCCTCCGAGTCGACCTTCCGGTCGATGATCGTGATGTTCGCCCCCAAGCTCGGCTTCGGCGCCGGCGAGGCCGACGACGCGGCCGTCGAGCACCTGATCGAGCGCCACTACCGGCAGGTCGACCGCCCCTTTCGCTGCTGCCAGCCGCGCGACCTCCTGCTCCAGATCCGGAATTACTGCGTCTACAACGGCCTGCCCCTGACGCTCCGGCCCGAATACTTCGACGTGGCCGCCGCCAACTACTTCGCCGTGATGTGAACGGAGCCGGGCTCGCCCGGGCCGGGTCACGCATCCTGGGGAGCGGTCGCGGCTTGGGCTGAGGCGTCGTGGTTCAGGAAGTCCTCGTCCTCGAGGTTGGCGTGACATGCCTCCGAGATCCGGCGGTAGCGGGCGGCGAGGCGGTCGAGCTGCTCCTCGGTCAGCAGCTCGACGTCGATCAGCTCGTTCCTCGCCCGCCTCGTCGACAGGATCAGCTCGTCGAGCTTGAGGTGCAGCGCCTTCGACTCGCGATTCTGGGCGTTCTGGATCAGGAAGACCATCAGGAACGTGACGATCGTCGTGCCGGTGTTGATGATGAGCTGCCAGTCGGACGAGAAGCCGAAGAACGGGCCGCTGGCGGCCCAGGCGATCACAATCCCGAACGCGAACAGGAAGCCCCATCGGCCGCCCGTGAATCGGGTCGTCCAGCCGGCGACCTTGCCGAAGAGGTCCCGCTTCGGCACGTGGACGACGTCGGGCGCGGGCTGGTCCGGCTTGACCTGTTCGATCTTCTGATTCACCAGATTCATCGGTAGAATGCCCTGTCGGGGAAGGCGGGTCGGGTCCTGCGGACATTCAAGCCGGGATTTTCGACTCATAATTGTAGCATTTGATGCATGATCCGTCGACCTACGACCTCGCCATCCTCGGCGCGGGGGCGGCCGGCCTGGTCGCGGCGATCCGCGCCGCGGAGCTGGGCCGGTCGGTCGTCCTGCTCGAGAAGAATCGTCGCCCGGGAGTCAAGATCCTGATCTCGGGCGGGACCCGATGCAACCTCACTAATGCCCGCGGGTTGCGGAACCTCCGCGCCGTTACCGGGCCGGTCGACCCCGCCTACGACCCGAGCCAGGCCCAGGGGTCGCGGAGTATCCTCGCGGCCTTCGGCGAGGGCGGGCAATTCCTCGCCCCGTCGCTCCGGGCCCTGGGAGTCGAGGCCACCGTCCGGCTCTTCGAGGAAGAGGGGGTCGTCACCAAGGTCGAGGGCAACGGCAAGATCTTCCCCGCGACGGACCGCGCGGCGGACGTGGTCGACGCGTTGGTCCGTCGCCTCGACCGCTCCGGGGCTCGGCTGTTGACCGGCTGCCCGGCCTCGGCCGTCCGCGAGGACGAGGGGGGCCTCGCGGTCCAGTCGCCCGACGGCCCGATCCGGGCCCGACGCGTGGTCGTCGCGGTCGGCGGCCAGTCCTACCCGGGTTGCGGGACGGTCGGCGACGGATACGCGATCGCCCGGGGCTTCGGCCACCGGATCGTGGAGCCGCGCCCGGCCCTCGTCCCCTTGCGGGTCGACGCCGGTTGGGTCCCCGGCCTCAAAGGGGTGACGATCCCGGACCTCTCGGCGTCGATCCGATCGCCCGGGGGGGCCACGCTCCTCGAGCGCCGGGAGGCGATGCTGTTCGCCCACTTCGGGCTGACCGGCCCGAGCATCCTCGACGTCAGCCGGGCGGTGGCCCGCCACGACGGGCCGGGTCGGCTCGACCTGGCGCTCGATTTCCTCCCCGACGTGGGGGCCGAGGCCCTCGACCGGTCGCTCCGGGCCGCGGCACGGTCGGGAGGCAGGGCGGTCGCCTCGATCCTGCCGGAGGCGATCCCGCGGCGGCTCGCGGACGCCCTGCTCGCCTCCGCGTCGATCCCTCCCGGCCGGACCGGTCCCGAGCTTTCCCGCGACGAGCGGCGACGGCTGGTCTCGGCCCTGAAGGGGCTGCGGCTCCCGGTCGCGGGCACCCTCGGCTTCGCCAAGGCCGAGGTCACCAGCGGCGGCGTGGCCCTGGACGAGGTCGACCCCGAGACCCTCGAGAGCCGGCTCCGTCCCGGGCTCCACTTCGCGGGCGAGGTGCTCGACCTCGACGGCCTGATCGGCGGCTACAACTTCCAGGCCGCCTGGAGCATGGGCTGGCTCGTCGGCGGCCTGCCGGCCCCGGCCTGAATGGCCGGCCTACCCGGCCCCGTGCAGCCAGTCGTAGAAGGCCCGGTCGTGCAGGACGCCGGACGGCCCGTGCTCGCGGTCGAAGAGGGTATGCGTCTTGTTGTACTGGAACGAGCCGGGGACGACCTGCCCCGTGTCGTCGACCGCGAACGCCCCGAGCAGGTTCGCCGCCGGGGGCTCGGCCTCGGCCCCGGTCGTGTCGCGCGGGTCGATCACGTAGAGCCAGCCGCTCGCCAGGGCCCGGGCCTGCTCGACGATCTCGGCCTTCGTCGCCGTCACCTCGTTCATATAGCCGGTCAGCGATTCGACGAATGTCGGGTTGACCTCGAACAGGTCGACGTCGAAATCCCCCCGCTCGTCGGTCGCGTAACGCCCGAGGACCGACGCGGGTTCGATCCCCCTGGCCCCGGCGAGGACCGGGTCGAGGAAACAGAGGTACGACGACGTCCCCCGGTCGGTCTCGATCTCGTAGACGTTCAGGAGCGGGAGGATATCGGCCATCGGGAGGATGCCTCGAGAGGCCGATGAATCCCGCCGACCTCAGGCGTCGGGTGGTGTCACGTCGCCGCGCCTGGCGGGCAGGGCTCGGCCCCCGGCGAAGCCGCCGGTCGCACCGATGAGGACGAGGAAGATATCCTTGAGGACTTCGGCCTTGCCATAGTGGAGGAAGGCCCAGCAGGCCGCGAGGGCGGCGAGGATCGCCAGCCCCGCGATCCGCTGGACCGCCTTGATGACCTCGATCTCGCGCGTGTGCCGGTTCGCCTGCTCTTGACCACCCTGGTCGATGATCTTGCCGACCTGGCCGGGGGTCAGCTTCTCGACGAGCGACTGCTCCAGGTTCGGCCAGGAGTTGAAGGCCATCCCCAAATTGATGACCGGCCGGGTCGGCGACTTGGGGTCGGGAGTCACTTCCGAGGGCGGTGAGAATTCCGTCCTATCCTCCGGGCCGTCAGCCACGGGCCGCGGCCCCGGGCAGGGCCCGGACGACCTCGTCGACCCGTCGGGCAAGCGTCCCGACACGGGGTCGCAACGAGTGGCGAATCATCCCCGCCACCGCCTCGGCCTGGGAGAGCCTGTGGGCCTGCTCGGCGACCTGCTGCCGCATGTCCGCCAGGTCGGCGTCGGTCAAGGAATAGCCGAGTCCGCGGAGATGGGCGGCGACCCCCGCGGCAACCTCCGCCGGATCGATCTGGGACCACATGGCGAGACCTCGCCTGTACGAACGACTCGAACTGCCCAGCTCGACCATACGCCCGACATTCAATCTGCTACACTTTGAATACCGTCTTTACGATCGTCTTTAATATCGTCGCCAAGCGAGTGAGAGTCAAGCCGGCCAGCCAGCCAGCCTGTCAGAGGATGTAGCGGCTCAGGTCCTCGTCGGCCGCAACCGCGTCGAGCCTCCCCTTGATCTGCTCGGCGTCGATCACCACCCGCTTCTCGGCGCGGTCGGAGGCTTCGAAGCTCAGCTCCTCGACGACCCGCTCGAGGATCGTGTGGAGCCGCCTCGCCCCGATGTTCTGGGTCGTCCGGTTGACCTGGAACGCGTAGTCGGCCATCGCCTCGATCGCGTCCGGGGTGAATTCGACCTGGAGTCCCTCGGTGCCGAGCAGGGCCTGGTACTGCTTGACGAGGGATGCCCTCGGCTCGCGGAGGATCCGGACGAAGTCGTCGCGGGTCAGGTCCTTCAGCTCGACGCGGATCGGGAACCGGCCCTGGAGCTCGGGCATCAGGTCGCTCGGCTTGGCGCGGTGGAAGGCCCCGGCGGCGATGAAGAGGACGTGGTCGGTCTTGACCGGGCCGTACTTGGTGTTGACCGTCGTCCCCTCGACGATCGGCAGGAGGTCGCGCTGGACCCCCTGGCGGGAGACGTCCGGCCCGCGGCCGGCCCCCTCGGCGTTGCCGGCGATCTTGTCGATCTCGTCGAGGAAGACGATCCCCGACTCCTCAGCGAGCCGGACGGCGGCCTGGTTGATCTTCTCGACGTCGAGCGCGGCGTCGACCTCCTGGGCCAGCAGGATCGGCCGGGCCTGCCCGACGGTCATCCGCCGCGACTGGGGCGACCGGGGCATCATCTTCTCGAACATCCCCTGGAGGTCCATCTCCATCTGCTCGGCGTTGCCCGCGCCGAGGATCGAGACCGGCGCCCCCGACCGGCCGGGGATGACGACGTCGACCTCGCGGTCGTCGAGCGCCCCGGCCCGGAGCTTCTCGCGCATCTTGTCGCGGGTCCGGGCCTTACGCTCGGCCGCCTCGCGGGCCTCGGGCGACTCGGGCTCGGCCCACGGGGTCGGGACGTCGGGGACGAGCAGGTCGACCAGCCGCTCCTCGGCCCGGGCGACGGCCTCGGGCGCGACCCGGTCGCGCTCGGCCCCCTTGACCAGGCCGATCGACGCCTCGACGAGGTCGCGGACCAGGCTCTCCACGTCGCGGCCGTAGTAGCCGACCTCGGTGAACTTCGTGGCCTCGACCTTCACGAACGGCGCGCCGACGAGCTGTGCCAGCCGCCGCGCGATCTCGGTCTTGCCGACGCCCGTCGGGCCGATCAGGAGGATGTTCTTGGGGGTGATCTGCGCCCGGAGTTCGTCGGGGAGCTGCTGGCGCCTCCACCGGTTCCGGAGGGCGATCGCGACCGCCCGCTTCCCCTCGGCCTGGCCGACGATGTCGCGGTCGAGCTCGGCGACGATCTCGCGCGGGGTCAGCTCGCGGCGGTCACGCATGGGAGTTCCTCGACCGTCAGGTGCCCGTTCGTGTAGATGTCGATCTCCGCCGCGATCTCCAGCGACTTGCGGACCACCTCGGTGGCCGAGAGCCCCGTGTGGCCGATCAGGGCGCGGGCGGCGGCCAGGGCGTATCCCCCGCCGGAGCCCGTCGCGAGGATGCCGTCGCTCGGCTGGATCACGTCGCCGGAGCCGCTCACGAGGAGGCTGTACCGGGCATCGGCGACGACCAGCATCGCCTCGAGCCGCCGCAGCGCCCGGTCGGTCCGCCAGAGCTTGGCCAGCTCGGTGGCCGCGCGGGGGATGTTGCTCGGATAATCCTTGAGCTTCGCCTCGAACCGCTCGACGAGCGCGAACCCGTCGGCCGCGCTGCCGGCGAAGCCGACGAGCACCTGCCCTTCGAGCAGCCGCCGGACCTTCACCGCATCGGCCTTCATGACGGTCGTGCCGAGGGTGACCTGCCCGTCGCCCCCCATGGCCACGCGGTCCCCCTTGCGGACCGAGAGGATCGTGGTGGCGTGCCATCGCATCGGATTCACGTCGAGGTCCCTCGGCCCGCCGGACGGATGCAGTCCCCCGCGAGCATACCGATCGCGGCCCGCGACGGCCAACCGCTGTCGCCGTTTCTGGGTCGCTCGCTCGCGGCCGATCGGAACGGACGACCGGAATGCGACGGATCGCCGGGTCGGTCCGATCGCGCGGGCGACGCCGGTCGGTCCTTGACGGTCGCGCACGTCGGACGGGTTGCAGGAGTGACCGACCGCCGCGGGGGCTCATCGAAGGGGACGACCGGGACGATGGTAACTCTGTCGATAGGGGACGGACGGGGCTTCACGAGGAAGGCCCGGCCGAGGACGTTCCCGGGGCAGGAGGCGGCCATGCGACGGCGGGACTTCGGCGGGCTGGTGGCGGCGATGGCACTGATCGCGGGCGCGGCGACGGCGGCATCGGCCTCCGACGCGGCCTGGCCCGACTCCCTCTTCGGCGAGCGGCAGCACGACTTCGGGCCCGTGCCCCGGGGCGCCAAGGTCCGCCATCCGTTCGTCCTGACCAACAACACCGCGACCCCGATCGCGATCCTCGGGCTCCGCGTCTCCTGCGGCTGCACGAGCGGCAAGGCGAGCGTCGCCTCGGTCCCGCCGGGGCAGTCCGGGGTCATCGAGGCCGAGATGGACACGCGCAACTTCGTCGGCCGGAAGGCGACGACGCTGTACGTCACCGTCCATGATGGCCGTCGGGAGGCCGAGGTCGCGCTCAACGTCGTTTCGACGATCCTCAGCGACGTCGTGCTCAATCCCGGCGGGATCGACTTCGGCTCGATCGCCCGCGGCCAGGCGCCGACCCTGAGCCTCGCCATCGACCGGGTCGGCCGGCCCGACTGGCGGGTGGTGAAGATGGTCTCGGCCAGCAAGGTCCTGAACGCCCGGCTCTCCGAGACCGGCCGGTCGAGCCAGATGGTGAGCTACCGGCTCGACGTCTCGATCCGGCCGGGCGCGGAGTCCGCGACGGTCCGCGACGAGATCCAGCTGCTGACGAACGACCCCGAGTCGAAGGGCTTCCCGGTCCTCGTCACCGCCCAGATCCGCGGCGACCTGACGGCGACCCCGAGCGTCCTCGCCCTCGGGGCCCCGTCCCCCGCCGCCGAGGTCCGGGGCCGCTACATCGTCCGGGCTTCGAAGCCGTTCAAGGTGCTCGGGATCGAGGGGGCCGGCGAGGGCTACACGGCGAGCTCGGACGTCGCGGACGCCAGGCCGATCCACGTCGTCACGGTCTCCTTCCGGGCCGAGCAGGGCAAGCCCGTAGCCTCCGCTTCGCGGACCTTCAAGATCCTCACGGACCTCCCCGGCGAGGGGCCCGCCGTCGTGACGGCGACGCTCCAGGGCGTCCAGTAAGACGTCCCCCCGCCCGTCGGCCGTCGCGAACCGGGATGCGTGCCGACCACCCTCGCGGGTAAGATCGATCCGGGGCGATTCGGCCCCGGGACCGGGACGATTGAGACGGGAGGGACTCCCATGACCGGCGATGATCCGCGGCGCGGGCCGGGCCCGGGCGCGGCCGGCAAGCCCTCGGAGGCGGTCGAGGAGGTGGTCGTCCGCGGCCACATCATCGACTCCCTGCTGCTCCCGAAGATCCTCGACCGGATCCTCCAGATGGGGGGGACGTTCGAGATCCGCGAGTGCCGGATCGGGTCGAGGCGCGTCGACCCGAGCTTCGCGAGGATCGCCGTCCGCGCCGGGTCCCCGGCCGACCTGGAAGCGATCCTCGGCGACCTGATCGAGCACGGCGCGGCCGCGGCGCACCCGGAGGACGCCCGGCTCGAGGTCGCCGACATGGACGGGGCGTTCCCCGACGGCTTCTACAGCACGACCAACCAGCGGACCGAGGTCCGGGTCGGCGGCCGGTGGGTCGAGGTCGCCGACCAGGAGATGGACTGCGGGCTGGACGTCGACGTCGAGGCCGGGACCGCGCGGTGCGTGGCGATGTCCGACGTGGTCCGGGGGATGCCGATCGTGGTCGGCCACGACGGCGTCCGCGTGATCCCGCTCGAACGGCCGAGGGAGGCGACCCTCTTCGGCTTCATGAACTCGAACGTCTCGACCGAGAAGCCCAAGGCCGTGAGCCTCCGCGGGGTGGCCGAGGCGATCCGGGCGACCCGCGCGGCCGGGAAGAAGGTCCTGCTCGTCGGCGGCCCGGCGATCGTCCACACGGGATCGGCCGAGCACGTGGCGACCCTCGTCCGCGGCGGGTGGGTCAACACCCTGTTCGCGGGCAACGCCCTCGCGACCCACGACATCGAGCAGGCCCTCTACGGGACGAGCCTGGGCGTCAGCGTCTCCAAGGGCGAGGCGATCGAGCACGGGCACGAACACCACCTCCGCACGATCAACACCATCCGGCGGCTCGGCGGCATCCGCGCGGCCGTCGACGCCGGGGTGCTGACCTCCGGGATCATGTACGAGTGCATCCGCGCCGGGGCCGATGTCGTGCTCGCCGGGTCGATCCGGGACGACGGCCCGCTGCCCGAGGTGATCACCGACGCGCTCGTCGCGCAGGCCACGATGCGATCCGCGATCCGGGGCGTCGGCTTCGCGCTGATGATCGCCACGGCGCTGCACTCGGTGGCGACCGGCAACATCCTGCCGGCGTGGGTCAAGGTCGTCTGCGTCGACATCAACCCGTCGACCGTCACCAAGCTCAGCGACCGCGGGACGTTCCAGACGCTCGGGATCGTCACCGACGTCGAGCCGTTCCTCCGGAGCCTCGCGTCGATGCTCGACGCGCCCTGAGGGACGCCCCGGCCGAGCCACCGGAGAGAGGATCGAACGACATGGACGCCCCCCGGATCCTGATGTGCCCGCCCGATCATTACGGGATCGAGTACGAGATCAACCCGTGGATGGACCGGGCGGTCGGCAGCGATCATCCGCTCTCGATCGTCCAGTGGCAGGCGCTGCACGACATCCTCGTCGGACTCGGAGTGGAGGTCGAACGGCTCGACCCGGTGGCGGGCCTGCCGGACCTGGTCTTCACCGCGAACGCGGGGCTCGTCCACGGCCGACTCTTCCTCAGCTCGCGATTCCGCCACGGGGTCCGCCAGGGGGAGACTCCCCATTACGACGCCTGGGCCCGCGGGCACGGCTTCGAGGTCGTCCGGCTCCCCGCGGGGTTCCACTTCGAGGGGGCGGGCGACGCCCTCTTCTGCGGCGAGACCCTTTACGCCGGCTACCGGTTCCGATCGGACGCCCGCAGCCACCAGTGGATCGGCGAGCGGCTCGGCGTCGAGGTCCTCCCCCTGGAACTGGTCGACCCGCGGTACTATCATCTCGATACCTGCTTCTGTCCGATCGCCGAGGATGCGGCGATCTACTACCCCGGCGCCTTCGACGACTACGGCCGCTCCGTCCTCCGGGGGCGGATCGCGACCCTGATCGAGGTGACGGCCGAGGAGGCCACCTCGTTCAGCTGCAACGCGGTGGTCGTCGGCCGGACGGTCGTCCTGAACGAGGGCGTGCCCAAGCTCTCGCGCTCGCTGGTCCGCGCGGGGTTTGCCGTGATCCCGACGTCCCTGACCGAGTTCATCAAGGCGGGCGGCAGCGCCAAGTGCCTGACGATCCGGCTCGACGGCGAGGAGTCCGCCTCCTGGAAGCGTCGCCGGGGGTCGTTGGTGGCGACCGCCTAGCCCCTCCCGGCCCGGACACCCCGCGACGAGGGCCCGACCATGCCTCGCCTCTTCCTCTTCCGCCACGGCCTGGCCGTCCCCCACGGGTCGGAGGGCTTCGACGACGACGAACGGCCCCTCACGGAGCGAGGGGAGCGCCGGGTCCGCCAGGTCGCCCGCGGGCTGAAGCGGATCGGCCTGAAGCTCGACAAGATCCTCACGAGCCCCCTGCCCCGCGCCGCCAGGACGGCCGAGATCGTCGCGGACGTGCTCGACCTGGCCTACCTGATGGAGGACGCCGACGAACTCCGCCCCGACCGATCGCCGGAAGCGATCCGCGACTGGATCGGCACCCGGGGCGAGGGGCGGATCATGCTCGTCGGCCACAACCCGAACCTCTCCGCGCTGCTGACCCTCCTGACGACGGGCCGGCCGAGCCCCGCCCTCGTCGAGCTGCGCAAGGCGGGCGTCGCGGCGCTCCGGGACGACCCGACGGGGGCCTACCGGGTCGACTGGATCGCCCGGCCGAGGCTGATCCGACGGACCCTCGACTGAGGCGAGCCGGTCAGGCCGGCCGCGCGGCGACGCCGGCCGTCAGGCTCGGCGGCCGCATCGGGTCGGCCGCGTACAGCTCGCGCGCCATGTTCTGGAACTCGACCTGCGAGCGGACCGACGGCTCGCCCGGCCGGGCCGGCGTGCCGCGCCGATAGGTCCCGTCGGGCCGGAGGATCCGGGCCTTGACGTTGTCCATCAGGGCCACCCCGAGGATCCCCTCGACCACCCGGTTCTGCAGCCTCGGGTCCTCGATCGGGAACATGATCTCGACGCGACGTCGGAAGTTCCGCGGCATCCAGTCGGCCGACGACAGGTAGAGCTCGGGGCTGCCGCCGTTCTGGAAGAAGGTGATCCGGGCGTGCTCGAGAAATTTATCGACGATGCTGATGACCCGGATGTTGTCCGAGATCCCGGGCAGGCCGGGGCGCAGGCAGCAAATCCCCCGGATGATCAGGTCAATTTTGACCCCGGCCCGCGACGCGGCGCAGAGGGCGATGATCGCGTTGGGGTCGACCAGCGAGTTCATCTTGGCGATGATCCGCGCCGGCTCGCCCGCCTCGGCGTGGCGGCGCTCGCGGTCGATCAGCGCGATCAGGCGGTCGGCGAGCTGCGTCGGCGCGATCATCAGCCGCTTCCACGCGTGGCCCTGCGAGTACCCGGTCAGGAGGTTGAACAGGGCGCTGGCGTCCTCGCCGAACTCGGGCCGGCAGGTGAAGAAGCTGAGGTCGGTGTAGATCCGCGCCGTCGTCGGGTTGTAGTTGCCGGTGCCGAGGTGGACGTAGCGGCGGAGCCCGTCGTGTTCGCGGCGGACGACCAGCGCGGCCTTGCAGTGGGTCTTCAGGCCGACCATCCCGTAGACGACGTGGACCCCCGCCTTCTGAAGCGCCCGGGCCTTGACGATGTTGTTCTCCTCGTCGAGCCGCGCCTGCAGCTCGACCAGGGCCGTGACCTGCTTGCCGTTCTCGGCGGCGCGGGCGAGGGCATTGATGATCGGGTTGTCGTCGGCCGTCCGGTAGAGGGTCTGCTTGATGGCGAGGACGTGCGGGTCGTCGGCCGCCTGCTCGATGAACTGGATGACCGCCCCGAACGACTCGTACGGGTGGTGGACGAGGATGTCCTGCTCGCGGATCGCCGAGAAGACGCTGGCCCGGTTCGCGAACGGCGCGGGCATCTGCGGCTCGAACGGCGACTCCTTCAGCTCGCGGAACCCTTCGAGCTTGCAGATCGCCACCAGCGCCGTGAGGTCGACCGGGCCGGGGACCCGGTAGACGTCGCGCTCCTCCAGGTCGAGCGCCGAGCCCATCCGGAGCTGTTCGAGGAAGCCGTCGTCGGCCCGGTCCGAGATCTCCAGCCGGACGGCCGCCCCCCACTTCCGCTGGCGGAGGTTCTCCTGGACCGTGGAGAGCAGGCTGCTCTTGACCTCGGTCTCCTGGATCGTGAGGTCGCTGTTCCGGGTCACCCGGAAGGCCACCCGGGCGGCCACCTTGAACCCGCCGAAGAGCGCGTCGAGCCGGGGACCGATGACCTTCTCGAGCAGGACGAACCGACGCTTGTGGTCGCCCTCGTCGGGGAGCGGGACGAGCCGGCTCAGGACGCTCGGCACCTGGAGGACCGCGTAGAGCTGCCGCGGCGAGTCCTGGTTGACGTCCTCGATCCGCAGGATCAGGTTCAGGCTCTTGTTGTGCAGGTGGGGGAACGGGTGCGCCGGGTCGATGGCCAGGGGCGTGAGGACCGGGTAGACCTGGCTGTCGAAGTAGCGGTCGAGGTATTCCTGCTGCGCGGCGGTGAGGTCCTCGTGCTCGCAGAGGAGGATGCCGTGGCTGTCCAGCGCCGGGCGGATCTGGTCGGCCCAGGCCTGGTACTGCCGCGCGACGAAGTCGTGAGCCCGCCGCGAGATCTCGTTGAGCTGCGCGAGCGGTCCCATGCCGTCGGGCGGCGCGTCCTGGGGCTCGAGGTCGTCGTAGAGCTGGGCCTGGAGGCCGGCGACCCGGACCTCGAAGAACTCGTCCAGGTTCGACGCCGAGATCGCCAGGAATCGGAGCCGCTCCAGGAGCGGGTTGGACGGGTCGAGGGCCTCTTCCAGGACGCGCTCGTTGAACTCGAGCCAGCTCAGCTCGCGGTTGATGAACAGGCTGGGGTCCGCGGGGATCACCGAGGGGGGGCCGCTCGGGCCGACGGCCTGGGTCGTGGCCCCGTTGTTCGCTTGCTTCGCCATGATCCCGGCCACCCCCGCCTGTCCTGGATCGACCACGGCCGGCCCCACGCCCGGGCCGGGCCGGGTCGTGGCCATCCGCCGCGATCAGGCCGGCCCCGGGTCGACGAGCGAGCGGAGCAATCGGAGGTTGATCGCGTCGAGCTCCTCGTCCCCCTCGGTGCCCTTGGGCGTCTCGAGGATCAGGGGGACGCCGCCCCACCTCGGGTCGTTCACGAGATTGCGAAACGGCCCGAGGCCGAGCTTGCCCCGGCCGATCCCGGCGTGGCGGTCGACCCGGCTGCCCCGCTCGCGCAGGCTGTCGTTCAGGTGCCAGACACGGACCCGCCCGGCACCGACGGCCCGCTCCAGGGCCCCGATCGTCTCATCGTACTCGGCCCGCGACTCCAAGGGATACCCCGCCGCGAAAATATGGCAGGTGTCGCCGCAGACGCCCATCCGCTCCGGCTCGGCCACCAGGCCGATGATCCGCCCGAGGTGCTCGAACCGGGCCCCGAGGTTGCTCCCCTGCCCCGCGGTCGTCTCCAGGTCGATCCGGACCCGGAACCCCCGGGTCCGGCGGTGGACCTCGTCGATCCCCCGCGCCACGCGAAGGAGGCCGGCGTCCTCGCCCGACCCCGTGTGCGAGCCGGGGTGGGCCACCAGGTCCTCGATCCCCAGCGCCTCGGCCCGCTCCAACTCGATCGTCATCGCGTCGATCGACCGCGCGTGGAGGGTTTCGTCGGGGCTCGCCAGGTTGATCAGATACGAGTTGTGGGCCACCGGGGTCGTGATCCCGGTCTCGGCGAGGGCCGCGCGGAACGCCGAGCAGTGCGCCTCGGTCAGCGCGGCGGCCCGCCACTGGTTGTTGCTCTTGGTGAAGAGCTGCACCGTGGCAAACCCGACCATATGCGCGGCCCGGACCGCTCGGTCGTATCCGCCGGCCATCGACATGTGGGCTCCGAACCGGAGGGCCGGCCCGTCTCGCCCGTTCTCCGTCGTCTTCTCATCCAATGCCGAGAATCCTCATCGGACGCTCACGTGCCGTCTTGCCCGCCGCCTCGGGGGCCCTCTATGATGAGGCCATTCGCCAGGGACGACCGTCCGCCGGAGGCCGGCAACACATGGGGAAGGACCTGCTGATCTGGGGGACGGCGCTCGCGCTGAGCGCCGCGACCGCCTGGCACTTCGCCCGCCGGCCCTTCCGGACTCTCGTCGACGGCATCCGGTTCGACCGGGCCCGCCTCCTCTTCCGCCAGCGTCGCGAGTGGCTCGAGGCCCGATTCCTCAAGTCCGTGGCCGCCTCCGACCCGGCGGAAGCCCTGCGGTGGGACGACGCCCGATGGCGCGACGAGATCCGCTGGGCCCGGGATCGGCAGACCCGCCGCCTGCTGGCCCTCGTCGGGGTCGAGTTCGAGGCCGACCCGTTCGACGACTCGGCCCACCGACACGCGACCGCCCTGTTCGAATATCGCAAAGGCCGCTGGATCGCCGACGGCAAGCGGGTCGACGCCCTCCGCCCCGACGAGGCCCTCCTCCGCCACCGCCGCTACGAGCCGGTCACGCCGCCCGACGTCCGCCCCTGAGCCGAGGCCGTTCACTCGCGGATCTTGGCCTTCATCGCCGACCGGAGTCGGATGTACTCCTCGACGTCGAAGGCGTCCGACTTGCAGTGGTCGAGAAGGGGCTTCTCCAGCCGCTCGACCTCGGCGCAGGCGTCGGCGAGCCGCTCCGCGACATCGAGCGGGACGATGCAGACCCCGTGCTTGTCCGCATGGATCAGGTCCCCGGGGCGGACCTCGACCCCGGCCAGCCGGACCGGCCCGCCGTAGCCGACGAGACGGACATACGCGTGGCTGACGCACGGGTTCAGGCCGTAGAGCGCGAAGGCGAGGGCGTGGACCTCGTCGAGATCTCGCGGGCAGCCGTCGGTGACGTGGCCGACGCAGCCGAGCCGTTTGTGGATCGTCGCGTTGACCTCGCCGAACTGGGCCCCGAGCCCGGGCGGGTCATCGAGGTCCTGGCCGACAGCGACCTTCGGGCCGGGCACCGACGCCACATAGCGGAGGTAGTCGGCGTTCAGATCAGGGGCGGGCCCGTCGGGGGGCATCGCGTGCGTCTGCGAGGTCACAGCGTAGCCGACGATCGGCCCGATGTCCGGCAGGAGGCAGCGGACCCGGTGCGGCAGGAACCCGACGTCCCGGGGCCGGACATTGAAGACTTCGATCGCGTTGGCGATCGTCGGCGTATTGTAGCGCCGGAGCCCATCGAGGACGTCGGCGGGGAGCGGCTGGGTCGGCATTGGGCGAATCTCCGGATCGCTGCGGGCTTCGGGCCTCCGACCGGTAGCCTAGCGACGGGAGGGGCCCGGGGCCAGGGCCGTCCCGGCCGCGACGGCGCGGATCTCGTCGCGGACGGCCAGGGAACCCCCAGGCCCCCGGAACCGCCGGGCCTGGGCGAGGCCGAGTCGGACCCTCGCCTCCCGAGTCGGGTCGTCCCCCGCCAGCCGATCCATGGCCGCCGCGAGCGCCTCGGGATCGGCCCGCTCGAGGAACAGGGCCGCCTCGCCGCCCGACTCGACCAGGGCGCTGTTCCTCAAGGTCACGACCGGGCAGCCGCTCGCCATCGCCTCGACGACCGGGAGGCCGAAGCCCTCGTACTCCGACGGGTAGAGACACCCCGCCGCGCCCGAGAGCAGGCCGAGCAGGAGGTCGTCGGCGACGTGGCCCGCGACGACGACGCCCCCGGAATCGTCGGCCGCGACCCCGGTCCCCCCGTCCGGCCCGACGAAGACCAGCCGACTGCGCGGATGGCGGCCTCGGTGCAGCCGGAAGGCGGCCAGGATGGCCGGGACGTTCCGCCGCCTCGACCGCTTGCCGACGAAGAGGAAGAACGGTCCCTCGCCGACCCCCGCCCAGGCCCTCGCCCCGGCCACAAGGGGATCGTCGGGGGGCCTCGGCCGGAATTCGTCGCCGACGGTCGGGTAGATCGTCCGGACCCGACCGGGGTCGACCTTGTAGTGGCGGACGACGTCGCGGCCGGTGGCGTCCGACGGGACGATCAGCCGGTCGGCCCGCCGCGCCGCGGACCGATAGCGGGACCGGAACCGCCAGCGGGCCGTCCTCGGGAACCCGTCGGGCGCGACTTCGAGGAGGGTGTCGAAGGCGACGAGGACCGTCGGCCCGCGCCAGTTCCCTGGGATCAGGTTCGTGGGCGCGAACAGCAGGTCGCCGCGCCTCAGGACCCGTCCCAGCCCCAGCCGCTCCCAGACGAGCCCGGGCCAGCCGGCCCCGACGACGACGGTCCGGCCCGCCAGGTCGGCGGGCAGGAGGTCGAGGCCCCCGGGGTCCTGGAGGACGGGGACGACCTCCGGGACCGGCCAGCCGGCCATCGACCAGTCCCGGAGGAGCGTCTCGAGATACCTCCCGAGCCCGGTCCGGCCCGCGGCGAGCCGGCGTGCGTCGATCACCAGCCGTCGAGCCTGGGCCATCGGTCCATCCGTGCGACTCTAAATGAGTTGGTTTGGTCGGGCGAAGGGAATACTCCGATCGGGCCGATCCGGCAAGATCATCGGGCTGCGGGCCAGCATCGGTGCGGGCGCGGGGCGAAATCGCGGAAATCGCTCTCGCGGGCCTTGATCCGGATGGTAGAATGAGCTTGTCACACCAAAAGTCCGTGACGCACCCCGCCGGCTCTGGCCGACTGAATCTTTCGCGAGTCGCCTTCCACGTTGGTCTCCTTGCGCTGCTCCGTCTATCCGGCCGAGGTCTCGGACCTCGGCCGTTTCTCCCCTTGGCGCGAACAGGCCGACAGGACAGGACAGTCCGCCGCGTCCGAACGCGGTCCGGATGGTTCGTCGTACGAACCATCTCGACCCGCGAGCGCCGAGAGTCGGGGTCATCAAGGAGCCGAGATTGCAGACGACGATTGAAGAGACCGCGGCGACCGTCATGTTCGCCGAGATGGGCCTGTCCGAAGTAACCCTGAAGGCGACCGAGCGCGCCGGCTACCTGACGCCGAGCCCGATCCAGGAGCGCCTGATCCCGTCCGTCCTCGAAGGCCGCGACTGCCTGGGGAACGCCCCCACCGGCACCGGCAAGACCGCCGCGTTCCTGCTGCCGATCCTCGAGAAGGTCAACGTCAAGGAGCGGTTCCCCCAGGCCCTGATCCTGGCGCCGACCCGCGAGCTGGTCGACCAGATCGGCAACGAGTTCGCCAAGCTCTCGCACGGCTCGTGGGCCCGCGCCGTGGGCGTCGTCGGCGGCGAGTCGATCTATAATCAGCAGCGCCTCCTGTCGGCCGGCTGCCAGGTGGTGATCGCCACCCCCGGCCGCCTGATGGACCTGATGGCCCGGCGGTCGATCCGCCTCGACAAGGTCACCACCGTCGTCCTCGACGAGGCCGACCAGATGCTCGACGTCGGCTTCCAGCCGGCCGTCGAGGCGATCCTCGAGGCGATCCCCGAGCCGAGGCAGACGCTGCTCCTGTCGGCCACGATGCCGACGGGCCTCCGCAAGCTGTCCGAGAAGTACCTCAAGAATCCGGTCGACGTCCGCCTGATCAAGGAGAACGAGGACGCCACGATCCCGGCGATCCGCCAGGCCTACGTCATGGTCGAGCCCGACCGGAAGTACGAGCTGCTGATCCGCCTGCTCGAGCGCGAGCAGCCCGAGCGGGCCATCGTCTTCTGCCGGACGAAGCACGGCGCCGACAAGGTCGGGACCCTGCTCCGGGCGCAGGGGATCAAGGCCGACACGATGCACGGCAACCTCAGCCAGGCCCAGCGCAACCGGGTCCTGGGGGCCTTCCGGGTCGGCCGGCTCAAGGCGCTGGTCGCCACCGACGTCGTCGGCCGCGGGATCGACGTCCGGGGCGTCACCCACGTCATCAACTTTGATCTGCCCGACGACCCGTCGCAGTACGTCCACCGGATCGGCCGGACCGGCCGGATGGGGGACGACGGTACGGCCTTCTCGCTGGTGATCCCCGAGCAGGGCAAGCTCCTCGACCAGATCGAGAAGACGATCTCGCGGGCCATCGAAGGCGACCAGGTCGAGGGCGTCCCCTCACCCCCCCGCCCGGTCCAGCAGCGATCGCAGCGCGGGATCTTCATGGGCCGACGCGGCGGTGGCGGGGGCGGTGGTGGCGGCGGTTACCGCGGCCGTCGTCCCGGCGGTGGCGGTGGCGGTGGCGGTGGCGGCTTCCGCGGCCGTCGCGACCGTGCCCCGCAGGGTGCCGGGCGCTGAGACTCGGGCCTCGGACAGTCATGCGATGGGTGGACGCCTCGGCGAGCTTCGGCCCTCCGGGGCGTCTCCCGTTCGAACCGAGGCCCGGCTGCGACCCACCACCGGCCGTCCCTCGCCTCAGGTCGGGCGCGACGGGACGCGGGTCCACGCCCGCTTCAGCCGGAGGAATGGGCGCTCGAAACCGTAGTAAGAGGCCGCCGCCAGGGCGACCGTCAGGGCGAGGGCCAGGACGCTCCCTGGGACGCTTCGCGATGGGGTCCACGGGAGGAGCTTTCGTGCCGCCCAGAAGCCGACCTCGTGGATCATATACAGGCCGTAGCTGATCCGCCCGAGCCAGACCAGTCGGCCCGTCGCCAGCCATCGCCGGGCCCGGCCGTCGTGCAGGACCGGCAGCGCGACGATGCCGACGCCGACGGCCCAGACCGCGACGAAGTCCCAGGTCTGCCGCCCGACCGTCCGGTGCCCCAGCTCGGAACGAGTCAGGACCCAGATCGAGCCCGCCAGGACAGCCCAGGTCCAGGCCCTGCCGACCCGACCGTCGAGGCGGACGCCCGGCCCCCCTCCCAGGATCATCGCCAGCGCCACGCCGCTGAGGATCGTGTCGAGCTGCGCCGCCGTGTTGTACTGGATGACGGCTTGCTGGGGGCCGCCGCGGGCCAGCCACGCCCGGACCGCGACCGACCCCGCCATCAGGGTCGACACGACCGGCAGCCGCCACCTCCTCGGGACGAAGACGATCAGGAGCGGGCACAGGACGTAAAACTGCTCCTCGACGCAGACGCTCCAGAGGATGCTGATCTCATCCTGGCCGACCGGGCCGGAGCGGATCAGCGACCAGTTGCCGAGGAAGGCCAGGAACCAGGGCAGATGGGCCCGGAGCATCCCGACGTGGCCGGGCTCGGACATCCGACCGTCGACCGCGGGCATGATGAAGAACGTCAAGGCGACCGTCAGGTAATACAGCGGCCAGATCCGGAGGACGCGGCGGACCCAGAAGGCCCGCAGGTCGACCCGGCCGTACCGGGCCTCTTCCCGGAGCAGCATCATCGTGATCACGAAGCCGCTGAGGACGAAGAAGAGCTGGACGCCGACCCAGCCGTTCTGCCGGAGGGCCCGGTCCGTCCCCGGCCCGAGATCGGCCACCCATTCGCTCGCGGCGGCCCCGAAGGGCAGCGCGAGGACGAAGAGGGGGAGGGTCGCCCACGAGATGACGTCGGCGAGCCAGGGGAGGCCGCCGTGGAACCCGAAGACGAGGAAGAAGGCGAGGAACCGGAGCCCGTCCAGCTCCGGGAAATAGGCCCTCTCGGCGGCGGCCGGCGGGTCATGCATCAGGCGAGGCCGCCGGGTCGCGGTCCCCGGGCCCAGCCCCGGACGCGGTCGACGAGCTCCGCGGCGAGGTCGCTCGGCGGCCCGATCGTCTCGACCGGATGGCCGGGACGGACCAGGTGGATCGTATGCCTCCCCGCGCGGAGCGGGCCCAGGTCGTTCGCGACGGTCAGGTCCGCCCGGTTCGCCTCGCCCGAGAGCCTGGCCCGATCGATCAGGTCAGCCTCGGTCGAGCCCGAGAGGAGCTTGAAGCCGACCAGATAGACCCCGGGTGCCCAATCCCGGACCGCGCGGATCACCTTCGGGAGCCGTCGGCACCGGAGGACCAGCTCGTCGGGGTCGGACGCGAGCTTTCCCCGGGCGGGATCGGGGGCGTAGTCCGAGGCGGCCATCGCGAGGAAGGCCACGTCGATCGGGACCTTGGACAGGATCGACCGCACCGCCTCGGCATATTCGGCCACGGTGCCGGCCGCGAGCGGGACGAGCCGGAGCCGGTCGCGGAGGTCGAGCCACTCGGCCCGGCGGGCCCGCATCCGATCGACCTCGGCGGCGAAGTCGGCGTCGTAATCGAGCCGGGGGGGGTCGAGGGGACGGATCGCCCCCGGTGCGTGCAGGTGCCAGACCCGGGCGCCGCGGCGGAGGGCCGCCTCGGAGATCGCGGCAGAGAACCGGCCGGTCGAGGCGTTGGTGATCCGGCGGACATCGTCGATCGGGGCGACCGTGCCGCCCCCGGTGACCAGGATGTTCATGGCGGGCCGAGCGTCCCAGGGCTGATCAATTCTTCAAGATGCGCAAACTCACGAGCAGGTCTCGGACCCGGGCGGCGTTGTGCCTCAGGGCGGCCGCGACATTGGTCACCTCATCGAGCCGCAGCGTGCTGATCGCCAGGTTCCGCAGCGCCGCCAGCACCTGCGGCCCCGAGCCGCTCCGGGTCCGGTTGGAATCCTCCCCCATCGTCACGTCGCGGACGTAGTGCAACCGGTTCTCGATCCCCCAGTGGCCCGCACCTCCCCAGCAGCGTCGCGGCGCCGGCCCGCCGGCCCGCCCCGGCGGCACGCTGGTGATCAGGTGCTGCACCTCGACCGTCGACTTACCGCCGACGGTCACCTCCCGCTCCAGCCTCCCGGCCTGCGCCACGCCCGGCCAGTCGAGGTAGGCGTTGAGCATCGTCGTCGCGGCCAAGCGCCGCCGCTCGACCCGCCCGCCGTGCTTGCCCAGGGCCGTCGCCTCGTCCCGCTCGCCGCGCCGGTGCTGGGGGCCGTGTGGGGGAAAGGGCCGCCCCGATGTCGGCCGCGAGCGTCGGCTGGTTGGCGACGACCTTGATCAGGTAGTGGCCGCCGTCGCCGCCCCGGCGTCGATCCGGCTGAAGAGCCCCCGGAAGGTGCCGTAGGCCGGGGGCCGGCGGCGGTAGCCGAGGCGGTGCATCAGCTCGATCGGCTGGTCGCGTCCCCACTGGGCGATGGCGGCGTAACCGCGGCATCCGCAGAGGATGGCGCAGCAGGCGTGGGCCAGCATGGCGACCAGGGGATGACGGCGACCGAGCGGTCGCGCGGGTCGGGGACGTCGGCGAGGAAGACGAGCAGGCTGCCGGATTCCGCCATCGGTGTCGACTCCGGAGGGTGAAGGGCAGCAGCTTACCACAGCTTAACGAACTGATCGACCCTGGAGTGTGCGCCGGGTAGGGCCCGACCGATTATGAGGTGTCGCGCGATCCGTGCCGAGGATTGGATGCTACACGTCCCGATGATGTTCGCCGCGTTGGCCGGGACGGGTGCGATGGGGGGCCGAACGCGAGGAGGATTTGCTTCGTCTTCAGGGCGTCTCGGCCGGGAATGACGGGGGGCCGGGGCGCGACCGGCCGATCAAGGCGTGCCCCGCCTCGGAGGCTCCAGCCGCTTCGGGTGAGCCCCGTCGACCGGCTCGCCCGCAACGGTCACGTGCAGGATTCTGGAGTGTGCCACGCTAGACTCGCGAGCCTCCATATCCACGACAGGGACGCCGACGACGATCTCGTAGGACCCCGGCATCGTCATGTCGAAGGCGAGGTTTGCGACGAGCGTCTCACGGAATCTCGCCCCGGGCATCAGGGCCAGTAGTTTCCCGCCGTGGAGCAGGGACTTGCCCCGCTCGCTGTCGCCATACGCGGTGGCTAAGGAGCGACCGCGCCCCGTGCGGTAGACCTCCAGGACCGTCCTGGCATAGGCGCTGGTCGCGGACGGGGTCCGCATCAGGACCGCGCTCACGTTCTCGACCTCGATCTCGACCACCACGGGCTCGAGGGGGCGGTATTCGCGCTTGCCGGCGGCGGCCGAGACGGACACATTCAGGGCCGCCCCCCGGTCGGCGAGGGACGACGGGCCGGTCGGGTGGTCGATCCGGGGGGCCTGCCCCGCTGTCCCGAGGGCCGCGGCGGCCGCGAGGGGAAAGAGCGTGCACTTCACTCTCATGACTCGTCCAAGTCGGAATGCGAGGGTGGAGACGGGCCTGTAAGCCGGATTCTGTCGAAGGCTTCCACCTTCGGATGGCCATTTCTCTGGGACGCCCGTCGCCGGACGCCTCGAGCGACCTACCCGGGAGTCGTGACGGGTCGGGCCGACCCGTGCCGACCCCGCGCCGGTGAAGACGCCAGGCCGGCTGCCCCCTTATTTGGTCTTGCTCCCGGTGGGGTTTGCCGAGCCAGGGCGGTCACCCGCCCTGCTGGTGAGCTCTTACCTCACCGTTTCACCCTTACCCCGGCCGCCGAACGGCCGTGGCGGTTTATTTTCTGTGGCACTTTCCCTACCCGGTTGCCCGGGCGGTGGGCGTTACCCACCACCGCGCCCTGCGGAGTCCGGACTTTCCTCCCGCGAGCGACCGTCCCTTTTGTCTTCACGAGGCGGCACTTACGAGCGGCCATCCGGCCCGCCAACACCCGGAGGGATCATAGGGCGGCCCGCCCCCCCCGCCAAGACAGTGCTGCCGCGAAATCATCCCACTCACCCGAAAAACGGATGATCCAAATCTCCTATTGCCCCCAAATATCCTATACTTACTACGCACAGCCGCTGAGCACCTTTGAGGATCCACCGATGTGCATCCGGGACCACCTGAAGAATCGGCTCGTACGCTTCGAGTTCCTCCTGCACCGGCCGGCACCGTCGGCGACCCGGATGGCGGAGACGGTGCACCTGCCGGGACGGATCGTCGCCAAGGCGGTCCTGGTGTGTTCGGGGGGCGTGTTCGCGCTGGCGGTACTGCCCTCGACTCACCGGATCGACCTCGATCGGCTGGCGACCACCCTCGGCGTCGAGGACCTCCGGATCGCGACCGAGGCGGAGGTCATGGCGATCTTCGACGACTGCGAGCGCGGGGCCCTGCCCCCCTTCGGCCGGCTCTACGGGCTGACGACCGTGGTCGACCCGAGCCTGGCCGGCGGGTCGGACATCGTCTTCGTCGCCAACTCGAGGCACGAAGGCGTCCGGATGCGGTTCTCCGACTACGAGGCCGTCGAGGCCCCGATGCGGGGCCGGTTCGCCTCGATGATCTCCCCCCGACGCAAGCGGGACCGGCGCAAGGCCGGGTGACGGTCCTCAGACCCCGGACGAGGCGACGCTCGCCGGGGCCGTGGCGGCCTGATCCTCAGGGGCGAACCCGCGGCGGAGCGTGTTCTCCGTCACGGTCCGGGTCAGGAGGAATTCGTTGAGGTAGTCGACGCCGCCGGCCTTGGTGCCGATCCCCGAGAGCCGGAAGCCGCCGAAGGGCTGGCGGTCGACCAGGGCGCCGGTGATCGTCCGGTTGATGTAGAGGTTGCCGACCCGGAACCCGGCCCGGACCCGCTCGATGCTCGCCGGGCTCCGCGAGTAGAGGCCGCCGGTGAGGGCGTACTCGGTCCCGTTGGAGATCCTCAGCGCGTCGTCGAGGTCCGCCGCCCGGATCACGGCGAGGACGGGGCCGAAGATCTCCTCGCGGGCGATCGTATCCGTCGGAGCAACGTCCGCGAAGATCCGCGGGCCGACGAAGTTGCCCCGGTCCGCCAGCGACCCGACCTCGACCGTCGCGACCGGCCGAGCCCCCTGGTCCTCGGCGACCTTCGCATAGCGCAGGACCCGGTCGCGGGCCTCGGGGTCGATCAGGGCGGGGACCATCGTCTCCGGCGCCTCGGCCGGGCCGACCACGACCGACCGGGCGGCCTCGGCGAGCCGGGTGACGAACGCGTCGTAGATCCGGTCCAGGACAATCGCGCGCGAGCAGGCCGAGCACTTCTGCCCGCCGTAGCTGAAGGCGCTCTGGATGATCCCGACGACCGCCTCGTCGAGGTCGGCGTCGTCGTCGACGATGATCGCGTTCTTCCCCCCCATCTCGGCGATCACCCGCTTGACGTGGTCCTGGCCGGGCTTGGTCTCGGCCGCCCGGCGATGGATCTCCAGCCCGACGGCCCGCGAACCCGTGAAGGCGATCAGGTCGACCCTCGGGTCGTCCACGAGCGCCTGGCCGACCTCCTCGCCCCGCCCGGGGAGGAACGCCAGGACGCCGGGGGGGACACCCGCCTCCTCCAGGATCGAGACCAGTTGCGCCGCGATGACGGGCGACTGCTCGGCGGGCTTGAGGATGACGGCGTTGCCGGCGACGAGCGCCGCGACCGTCATCCCGCACGGGATCGCGAGCGGGAAGTTCCACGGGGGGATGACCACCGCGACCCCCCGGGCGATCCGCTCGATCGCGTTGGTCTCGCCCGGGACGTCGCGACGGTCGGGCGAGCCGAGCCGGATCATCTGCCGGGCGTAGAACTCGCAGAAGTCGATCGCCTCGGCGACGTCGGCGTCGGCCTCCCGCCAGGGCTTGGCACACTCGAAGACTTCCCACGCCGCCAGCTCGAACCGACGCTCTCGCAGGATCGATGCGGCCCGGATCAGGACCCCGGCGCGGTCCGCGGCGGGGCGCGAGGCCCAGCCGGAGGAGGCCGACACCGCCGCGGAGACCGCGGCTTCGGCGTCGGCGACCCAGCCTCGCGGGGTCCAGCCGACGACGCGGGAATGCTCGCCCGGGTCGGTCGAGGCGTCGCGGATGGCCTCGGGCCGCGCGGCCAGGGCCCGGCCGCCGATCCGGATCGGGTAGGTCCCGCCCAGGCGGCCCCGGACGGCCTCGATCGCGGACCGCATCGCCTCGCGGTTGGCCGACCGGGAGAAGTCGGTGAGGGGCTCGTTGCGGAACGGGGGCAGTTCGCCCCGCTTCGTGCTCGGCTCGGCTCTCGGGCGGCTCTTCCACACGGCCACGGCCTCCTCGGGGTCCTGGAGCAGGTCGTCCACCGCCCGACGGTCGGTGAAGCTCGCCTTGAGGAACGACTCGTTCGACGTGTTCTCGAGCAGGCGGCGGACGAGGTAGGCCATGCCCGGCAGGAGGGCCCCGTAGGGCGTGTAGACCCGGACCCTCACCCCCCGACGGACCAGCGAGCGGAGGATCGGCCCCCCCATCCCGTGGAGCATCTGGACCTCGTAGGCCCCCTTCGGGACGCCCGACGCCTCGGCGACGGCCATCGCGTGCGCCAGGCTCCGGACGTTGTGGCTGCCGAACGCGGGCCGGAGCCGGTCGTGGCGCGCGAGCAGGAACCGCGAGCAACGCTCGTAGCAGGCGTCGGTCTCCGGCTTCCTGAGGAAGACCGGCACCGGCCAGCCGACCTGCCGGGCGTGGGTCACTTCGTAATCCCAGTACGCCCCCTTGACCAGCCGGACCGTGACCGGCGTCCCCCGCGCGACGACCCAATCGTCGAGCTGCGCGAGGTCCCCCTCGGCGTCCGCGAGGTAGGCCTGGGCGACGATGCCGACGTCGGCCCAGTCGCGGAACTCCGGCTCGGACATCACGCGGCGGAAGATCTCGTACGTGAGGTCCTTGTGGGCGTACTGCTCCATGTCGACGTTGACGAAGGCCCCCACGGAGCGGGCCACGCGGAGGATCGGCCGGAGCCGCCGGAGGACGCGATCGGCCGTGCCGTCGGGGTCGATCGCGTCGAACTCGGGGGTGAGGCTCGTCAGCTTCAGCGAGAGGTTGGCCCGGGGGATCGGCCCGCGGTCGTCCCGGTCGATCCGCCGGTCCTCCGGCTCCAGCCCGAGGGGGGTGGCGAGGCCGCGGATCAGGTCGACGCAGGTGGCGGCGTAGGCGTCGGCCTCGGACTCGCCGATGACGGCCTCGCCCAGCAGGTCGGCCGTGAAGCCGAGCCCTCGACGGCGGAGCCCGAGGACGGTCCGGAACGCCTCGGCGGGGGTCGCCCCGGCGATGAACCGCCGCGCCATGTGCCCCGACCCGACCCGCGCGGCCCGGGCCATGACCTCGCCCCGGAAGGTCCCGGCGGGGGCGAGGCCCACCGCCGTCCGGAGCCAGAGCGGGACCCGGGCCCCGGCCTGGGCGAGGTAGTCGACGAGGTGATCGACGATCGCCTCGGGCCGGTCGAGCACGGGCAGGACGTCGATGAACCGGAAGAGCTGGACCTTGACCTCGGGGTCGTCCATCGTCAGCGACATCAGGCGATCATCCCACCAGCTCCGGTCCAGCGGCGACGCGCCCCGGCCGACGTCGTCGAAGAGGGCGCGGCCGATCTCCCGCGTCCGACGCTCAACCGCCGAGGCCGAGGGGCCGGCCAGGGTCGGCGGGGGAGTCGGGCGGGGCTCGACGGGGGCGACGGCCATGACGGTTCCACTCCGATCCGAGGGAGCAAGAGGCGGCCTTCCGCTCGGCCTACGATCATTCTACACCCCGACCCACCCCGGCGGCCAAGCGCGCCCCACCTCCCCCACGCCTCGGCCGACGACGTGGCGGATCGCGGCGGGGCCGGGAAAGGATCTCCGGAATCATCGAGGAGATTCCGGCCCTCGAAGGCACTACATGGAGTCCGACGGGATTGGAGTGAGTTCCATGACGACGCGTCGCCTGAAGGCCGGAGTGGGCGACATCCAGACCCTCTTTCAGGTCGGCTCGGTCGTCGGGTTGTCCGACTCCCAGTTGCTGGAGCGGTACATCAGCGGATGCGGAGAGATCGCCGAGGTCGCGTTCGCGGCCCTGGTCGACTGGCACGGCCCGATGGTCCTCCGCGTCTGCAACGACGTGCTCGACAATCCGCATGATGCCCAGGATGCCGCCCAGGTGACGTTCTTGGTGCTCGCCAAGCGGGCCGGCACGATCCACCGACGCAACGCGCTGGCCAGTTGGCTGTTCGGAGTCGCCCGGCGGGTCGCGGCCCGGGCCAAGGTCGATGCGGCCCGGCGCCGGGCCCACGAGAGGCGGAGGGCCGAGATGGCGGCGAGAGAGCACGACTGGCGGTCCCTCTCCCCCGTGACAGGGGAACGCTGGGCGGAACTCTACGAGGAGATCGATCGCCTCGCGGAGCGTCACCGTAGCGCCATCGTGCTGTGTGATCTGGAAGGTTTGACCCACGAACAGGCCGCGCACCGGTTGCACTGTCCGGTCAAGACGGTCCAGGGCCAGCTCTACCGGGCGAGGGAGCTGTTACGCCTCCGCCTCACCCGTCGGGGCGTCACCACGATCGCGGGGATGCTGAGTGTCACGCTCGCCCACCGGACGGCTTCGGCCGCGCCGCCGGCCGCCTGGGCCGAGGCGACATCCCGGGCCGCGGCACGACTCGCGGCGGGCCAGGCAGCGGAGCGGTTTCTCTCGGCCGAGTCAGCCGAGCTGTTTCGATCTCTATTAAGGGCCATGACGATGACCAAGCTGAAGATCGCGGCGATGGGGGGATTTGTCCTTGCCGCTACTGCGGTGGGGATGGCGATGGCCTGGGGCAGGGTGGACAAGCCCCGGGTCGTGGACCGGCCGCCGCCGAACCATGTCCCGCCCGTTGCCGCCGCGGCGCCGCTGGATCCGGCGGCCGTCCAAGAGCAGCGGAACAACCTGAAGCAGGTCGGATTGGCGATGCACAATTACCGCGAGGCCCACGGGCGTTTCCCGGCGCCCGCGATCCAGGGACCGGACGGCAAGCCGTTGCTGAGCTGGCGCGTCGCAATCCTGCCATATCTAGAGCAGGGCGAGCTGTATCAATCCTTCAAGCTCGACGAATCCTGGGACAGCCCCCACAACAAGCCGTTGCTCGAGAGGATGCCGCAACACTTCGCCCCGCCCCGTCCGCAGGGCCAGGCGTCGGGGAGCCTCACACGCTTCCGGGTCTTCGTCGGCGAGGGGACGCCGTTCGAAGGCGGTCGCGGGCCTCGCTGGGAGGACTTCTCCGACGGTCCGGATCGGACGATCCTGGTCGTCGAGGCGGACGGAGCGGTCCCATGGACCAAGCCGGAGGAGTTGCCCTACGCCCCGGACAAGCCGCTCCCATCGCTCGGCGGCGGTCCCCGCGGGAGCTTCCTGGCCCAGATGGCCGACGGCCGTATCCTGTTCATCCCGGGGGAGGTCGATGAGGCACTGCTGCGTCGGGCGATCACGCGGGACGACAAGCAGCCGGTCGACCTCGACCGCCTGGGGACCCGCGAACCGCGTCCGGCCCCGCCGAGGCCGGAACCTGGCCAGGACGGCAACCGATCGAAGACCGATCGGCCCGGCGACCGCGGAGCCGGGCAAACCGGCACGTCCAAGTCCGGCGATCGTATCCTCCTCGGCGGCCGCGTGCTCGACCCGGATGGGAAGCCCCTTGCGGGCGCCGCGGTCTATTTCATCCGGCCCGTACCCTTCGTCTTCGTCCCCCACCCCCGGACGCCGCGTCGGCCGGAGTCATCGGCGACGAGCGGGCCCGACGGCCGGTTCCAATTCATGGTTGACCGCGCGGAATGGGAGGATGTCGGGCAGCAGGCGCGGACCTTCCCCCGTCGCGATCCTGGTTACCCCCTGATCGCCGCCGTGGCGCCTCGGTACGGACCGAATTGGGTCGCCCTGGCCAAGCCGGAGGCCGTCGCCGACGTGACGATACAACTTGTCAAGGATGACATCCCGATCGAAGGCCGGATCGTCGACCTGGAGGGCCGCCCGGTGCCCGGCGCCACCGTCACCACCGAGGAGATCCTGGCCACGCTCGGCGAAGACCTCACGCCGCTCATCAGATCGGGGATGCGGGGGGATGTGCCGGGAAAGTACCTGGCGCCATCGGTCGCGGGGATCTCTCGGACGATCGCGACCGACCCTGACGGGCGCTTCCGCTTGACCGGCGTCGGGCGGGAACGCGTCGTGTCCCTGCGAATCTCCGGGCCGACGATTCAGAACAGTGACATTTACGTGATGACTCGACTTGACTTCAAAGCTTTCCAGACCAAGCACGAGCGACCGCCGCTGCCGATCGCCGACAGCCCGTCGATTGGCGCGGGCCCCATCTTCTATGGCACCCGCTTCGAGCACGCCGTGGGCCCGACGAAGCCGATCGACGGCATCGTCCGAGATCGAGCAACGGGCCGGCCCCTTCCGGGCGCCGTGATCGCGGCGGTCTTTGTGTATGAGCGGGACGGCAAGCTGGAAGGCTACGGCAATACCCCCGGCTTCGCCTGCACCAGGGCGGACGAGAGCGGCCGGTTTCACCTGCTTGGCGCCCCGAAGGCCCGCGACCTGGGGGTCCACGTCTTTTCGCCGGAGCTTCAGCCTTACCTCGAAACAATGGAACGCGTCGGCGACACCCCGGGCCTCACGCCGATTGTGCACGACGTGGGCCTGACGCGGGGTATCTCGGTCCGGGGCCGACTCGTCGACCAGACGAGCGGCCGGCCCGTACGGGGGGTCGTCAATTACTTCCTGCTCAGCATCAACCCGAGGTATGACGAACTCCGGAATTTCATGCTGACGCAGAGTCAGGTGCCCACCGGCGACGATGGCTCGTTCTCGATCGTCGCCCTGGACGGCCCGGGGTTGTTGGCCGGCAGCGCGTATTCCGACCGGTTCATGAAAGGAGTCGGCGTCGACTCGTTCAAGCAGGCGAAACCATTCGATCCGGATCTGAACGCGCGATCCAACGCGTACATCGCCCTCCCCCTCAACGCGAACCCGAAGGCGTTCGATACCCTGATCGAACTCAACCCGCCCGCCGACTCGAGCGGCGTGGAACGCGCGATCGTGCTCGTTCCCTCGAAGTGACGCCGACCCGATGCGGGCTCGGGCCTACCCTTCCCGTCGTGAATGAGGAGCCGGACCATGACCGACCCGCGAGGGCCTTGGGCACCTTATGTTCCTCATGCCGCGGCGCCCTGGAACCTCGGGCGAGTCGTCCGCCTCCGCCGTCGCGCCGGGTTCGCCGCGACCTGGGACGAGATCCGGCGCGACCTGGACGACGGGCCCGAGGCCAGCGTCGGCCGGCTCCTCTCCGGCACGGCGAGGCTTCGGGGTATCCCGGAGGACTTCGAGGCGAAAGCGGCCAGGCTGGCCGACGCCGCGACCGCCGGGGATACCGGCCGGCTGAAGGCCTGGTGGGTCTACCGGATGCTCTACGGGCCCGACCCGCTGGGCGAACGGTTGGTGCTGCTGTGGCACGATCATTTCGCCACCAGCGTGGAGAAGGTCAACGACCTGGGATGGATGCGGCGGCAGAACGAGACGTTCCGGCGCCACGCCCGGGCGCCGTTCGGCGAACTCCTCCGGGCCGTCGTTCGCGAACCGGCGTCGCTCGTCTGGCTCGACGCGCAGGCTAACCGCAAGGGGAGCCCCAACGAGAACCTTGCTCGCGAGCTGATGGAGCTGTTCACCCTCGGCATCGGACATTACACCGAGGCCGATGTCAAGGACGCCGCGCGAGCCCTCACCGGCTGGACCGTCGCCGGTGATTCCTTCCGCGAGGATCCGACTTGGCACGACGACGGCGAGAAGCTCGTCCTGGGGAGGCGGGGGCGATGGACCGGTACCGACCTGGTGGCGATCCTGCTGGAGCACCCGGCCACCGCCGAGCGCCTGACGTGGCGGATCTGCGACACGTTCCTTGGGGAAGGAGACGTCGACGCAGCCGGGACCTGTGCCCTGGCCTCGGGCCTGCGAGAACGCGATCTCGACATCGGCTGGGCGGTCGGCACCGTGTTGCGGTCGCGTGCCTTCCACGAGGGACGTGGCCTCGTCGGCCGCGTGGTCAGCCCGATCGAGTACGTCATCGGCGCGGCGCGGGCTATGGAGCTGTTCGACCCGGCGCCCAGCACGCTGCTGCTGGCGGAATGGGCGACGCGGCTGGGGCAGGATTTGTTCTATCCCCCCAACGTGGGCGGATGGCCGGGCGGTCGGGCCTGGCTCTCGGCCGGCGTGCTGATCGGCCGGGCCAATTGCGCGGCCGCGGTGGCCGGCGGGCGCGACATCGGCCTGTCCGGCCCGCCGGACGTCCAGGCCCTGGCCGAGCGACACGGCTTCGGGCGCGACCTCGGCGCGGTGACCGCCTTCGCCACCGGCGTGCTGCTGGGGGGCGATGCGCGGACGGGTCGGAACCCGTCGCTTGAGGGCACACTCCGATCCGGCCTCGCGCAGCCCGACGCGGCGCGCAGCATCCTGGCCTTGGTCCTCGCCTCGCCCGAGGCCCAGAAGTCCTGACCGTCGATGATCCCGCGACTCTCCCAGGAGGTTCCATGCTCTCTCGCCGCTCCTTCTTCAGCAGCGCCGTGGGCTCTTCGACCCTCGTCGCCCTGTCCTCGACCGTCCCGGGCTTCCTGGCACGCTCGGCGCGATCGGCGGAATCCGACCCGGACGGGCGCGTGCTGGTGGTCATCGAGCTCAACGGCGGCAACGACGGGATCAACACCGTCGTACCCTACCGCGACGACGGCTATCAGCGGCACCGCTCGGCACTCCGCCTGGCACCACGCGAGCTGATCAAGGTCGACGACCGGGTCGGCCTCCATCCCGCCCTGTCGGATCTTGCCCGGTTGCTGGACGAAGGCCGGCTTGCGGTGGTGCAAGGGGTCGGTTACCCCAATCCGGACCGGTCACACTTCCAAAGCCTGAAAATCTGGCACACGGCCCGACCGGATTCCGACGGAGCCGCAGGCCCTGGCTGGATCGGTCGATCGCTGGATGATCAGGCGGGGACGACTTCCTCCGGTCCCGGTGCCATCTTCGTCGGGAACACGCCCCCACCGGCCGCCGTACGCGGCCGCCGCTCGGCTCCGATCGCCGTCGATCGGACCGACGATTTCCTCCTGACCGACGACGTCACGTCGCGGCCGAGTAAGCCCGGCTCCGGGGCCGACGACGAGCTGACCGCCTTCATCCGCCGTAGCTCACTCGATGCCTATGCGACCGCGGACCGGATGGCCGCGGTGACCCGCCGTGTTGCCCCGGGCCGACCTTACCCGGCGACCCGGCTGGCGGGACGGCTGGAACAGATCAGCCGGTTGGTCAAGGCTGGGGTCGGCGCGCGGTTCTATTACGTGCTCCAGGGCGGCTACGATACCCATGCCGGCCAACTCCCCGCCCACGCCCGCCTCCTGGGAGAGTTGTCCGGGGCACTCGGGGCGTTCCTGGACGACTTGTCCGCCGCTCGGCTGGGAGAGAGGGTGGCGGTCCTGTGCTTCAGCGAGTTCGGCCGGCGTGTGGCCGAAAACGGCTCGGCCGGGACGGACCACGGCACCGCCGGCCCGGTCCTCCTGGCCGGCGGTGGCGTCCGCCCAGGTTTGGTGACGCCGACGCCAAGCCTGACCGACCTCGAAGACGGGGACCTGAAAGTCGGCGTCGATTTCCGGCGGGTTTACGCGGCCGTGCTCGACGGCTGGCTGGGTTTGCCGGCGGAGGCCGCCCTGGGCGGAGCCTTCGAGCCGCTACCGCTCTTCCGCCCCTGAACGACGTCTCGTCACGGGAGGGTTTCCGTTGAATCCCATCGTCGCACGGGCCTTGCGGACTTCGCTCCGCCCCACGACCCTCCTCGGCCTGGTCGTCGCCGCGCTCCTGGTGCTGGCAGCCGCCTGGGGGCTCGCCCCGAGTTCCGACGCCGCGACCGGCCTTCGCGTGCGCCCGGGGTATGTCGGGCTCTGCCGGGCGGAGCTGGTCGCACTCCTGCTGGTCGTCGGCATCTCCGCCGCCGCGGCGATCGCTTCGGAACGACAGGAGGGGACGTGGGACTCACTGGCTCTGAGCACCCTGTCCGATACCGACTTGGTGCTCGGCAAGGCGGCGGGCGTGCTCCCGCCCGCCGCGCTGCTCGCGTCGCTCCTCATTCCCGCACACCTGGCCTATGGCATCTCCCGGGGGGCACCCTGGGGTATCATCGTCGGTGTCCAGGCCGTCTTCCTCGGCGCCGGGGTGGGCGCGGCCGGTCTGAGTCTGTTCTGCTCGGCGGCGTGCCGCCGCGTGCTCCATGCCGTCGCACTCGCCGCGTCCGCGATCGTCCTCGGATGGTTCGCCGCGCTGGACGGCCTGTCCTACGCATGGACCACCACCCGGTTCGCCAGGGTAGGACACCCGCTCCGCCTGCTCGACGACCTAGTCACATCCGCGGTCTCCGCCGAGGTCGCGGGGCTCGGTGTCCTCGCTTTCCTGCTCGGCGCGGGACTCGCGGGCGGCTTGGCGCTTGCGGCCACCATCCGACTCGCCCGATGTTCGGTCGGGGGAAAGGTCCTGGCGCTTCCCGGCCTGTTTCGGGCACGACCGGGCGAGACCGACGATGTCTGGGACGACCCGGTCTCCTGGCGCGAATGCCGCTCGCGCGGCGCCCGGCGGACGATTCGGATCGGCGCCACATTGATCCTCGGACTCGCGATCGTCTTGACCGTCGTGAAACGCGACGCGGCCGCGGGCAGCCTCTGGACTCAGGTCGCCGGGCTTTCAACGAGCTACATCAACATGCTGATCCAGGTCGGGTCGCTCCTACTCTGCCTTCGGGCGAGCGTAACCATTGCCGACGAGCGTCGGCGCGGGATGCTCGCACCGATCGCCTTAGCCGGCATCGGCCCCGCACGCCTGGTCTGGTCGAAGCTCAAGGGCGACCTGCGCCCGGCCGTCCCGCTCACCGCGATGGTCGTGATCATCTGGGTGGCCGATACGGGGACGATGACCGGCGGCTTCATCAATCCCCGGCTCTGGTGGGACGGCGTCTGGGCCCTCGCCGCCGTCGTGGCCGGCTACTTCTTGGCAGTCTCGCTGGGCCTGCTCGCCTCGGCCTGCACGGCTTCGCCCAGAGTCGCCCTCCTCGCGGGACCGGCGCTGCTAGTCGCCTGGGATACAGCGTCCCATCTGGTCCCGCAGGTCTTCAGGTTGGTTTGGCCCCGGACCTCCACCGACGCGCAGATCCAGCTCTCCTACCTGATCGGCGGTAAGGCGGATGTGCATCTCAACGTCCTCACCAACCACGTCGGGCGGTTCAGGCCCAATTACCCGGCGGGTTGGGTCGTATCGTGGGTCGCGGTGGCGACGCTCGCCGGTCTCGCCGCATGGGTCGCCGCCGTTTTCAGGGTGTCGCGCGAGCATGGTCAGCCGGTGAGCAGACCCGCCCGGGTAAGCGATCACGGAATGGGACCAAGTAACGCGCGGATCTCAGGAGCTTGACGGTCACGGCCCGTCGCCGGCGGATTCCGGCCGGGGGCGATTGACTTCGGCACGTCCCTGGGGTTAGACTACCGCCATAACAATTCGGCACGCATCTTATCCAGAGTGGCTGAGGGGACGGGCCCGACGACGCCACAGCAACCGGTCCATCGACTCGATGGACGCTGGTGCTAACTCCTGCCCAGCGACGCGACGCCTCGATCCGGCCGGAACCGGCGAGGACGCGACGCTTAGGGACAGATAAGATGGTCTGCGGCGGACGCAGGGCAACGATGCCCCGGCGCCTCCCGCTATCCGCTTATTTCTCCCTCCCCTTCACAATCCCCACTCGAATTCGATCCGTGCCGTGGTCCGTCGTCGACCCTCGACGACGGTCCCGTCCCGTGACCCTCGCGCCCGGTGTCCGCCCGCCTGCGGACGTCGGCCGGGCCGCGAACGAATCCGTGGGGAGGTCCGAAGTGGCTGACGAACTCGTCCTGGGCATGAAGTGTCGCCTCTGCGGGAAGATCTATCCCAAGGAGCCCCTCAACTTCTGCACCGATGACTTCGGCCCGCTCGAGGTCGTCTACAACTACGAGGGCGTCGCCCGGACGATGACCCGCGCCTCGATCCGGTCGAGGCCCCGGACGCTCTGGAGGTATCGCGAGCTGATGCCGATCGACGGCGAGCCGACGGTCGGCCACCACGTCGGCGGGACCCCCCTGATCCGGGCCCATCGGCTGGCGAAGGTCCTCGGCATCTCCGAGCTGTACATCAAGAACGACGCCGTGAATCACCCGAGCCTGTCGTTCAAGGACCGGGTCGTGGCGGTCGCGCTCTCCAAGGCGGTCGAGTTCGGCTTCACGACCGTCGGGTGCGCCTCGACGGGCAACCTCGCCGGCAGCGTCGCGGCCAACGCGGCGGCGGCGGGGCTCGACGCCTACGTCCTGATCCCGGACAACCTCGAGGCGGGCAAGGTCCTCGGGGCCCAGATCTACGGGGCCAAGGTGGTCGCGATCCAGGGGAACTACGACCACGTCAACCGGCTCTGCTCGCAGATCGCCTTCCGGTACGGCTGGGGCTTCGTCAACGTCAACCTCCGCCCCTACTATGCCGAGGGGTCGAAGTCGATGGGCTTCGAGATCGCCGAGGACCTCGGCTGGCGCGCCCCCGATCACGTCGTCGCGCCGATGGCCGGCGGCAGCCTGATTGGCAAGATCTACAAGGCCTTCAAGGAGTTCGAGCTGCTCGGCCTGATCGACGGCCCGGTCCGGACGAAGATGTTCGGGGCCCAGGCGACCGGGTGCAACCCGATCTCGAACACGGTCAAGACCGACGCGATGAAGGTCCGGCCCGTCCGCAACCCCCAGACGATCGCCAAGAGCCTGGCCATCGGCGACCCCGCCGACGGCTACTTCGCCTCCCAGCTGATGAGGGAGACCGGCGGCTGGGGCGAGGACGTCGACGACGACGCGATCGTCGACGCCATGAAGCTCCTGGCCGAGACCGAGGGGATCTTCGCCGAGACCGCCGGCGGCGTCACCCTGGCGGTCGCCCGCAAGCTGATCGAGCAGGGCCGGATCGACCGCGACGGGTCGACCGTGATCTGCATCACCGGCAACGGCCTGAAGACCCAGGAAGCCCTCGCCGGCAAGCTCCCCAGGCTCACCGCGATCAGGCCGACCCTGGCCGACTTCGAGGCCCTGATCGGCCCGGCCCCCGCCCCGGCCGAGCTCGCCGGCGCCTCGGCCTGATCCGCCGCCGGCCGGGACGACCGCCCGGCTCTCCCTTAGATTCATCGACCCGAGGAACTCTCCCATGCCCGTCGTCCGGATCCCCTCGCCGTTGCGTCCCCACACCGGCGGCCTCGATAGCGTCGAGGCCGACGGGTCCACCGTCGGCCAGGTCCTCGGGGGGCTCGGGACGCAGTACCCCGCCCTCCGGGAGCGGATCTTCGACGGCGAAGACCTCCGCCGGTTCGTGAATGTCTACGTGAACAACGAGGATATCCGCTATCTCGAAGACCTGGAGACCGCGGTCGCCCCGGGCGACGAGGTGAGCATCATCCCCGCCGTCGCCGGCGGCTGAGCCCGGTCTTGCCCTCCCGTCAGTCGACCGTCCCCGGATTGCGAGAGCAGCGAAGGCCCATCCATGAGCATCCCCTCCGAGCCGACCGACCCGATCGACCGATACAGCCGCCAGGTCCGCTTCCCCGCGCTGGGGGAGGCAGGCCAGCGGAGGCTGATGGCCTCCCGGGTGACGATCTGCGGCTGCGGCGCGCTCGGCACGGTGCTGGCCAACCACCTCGTCCGCGCGGGGGTCGGCCACGTCCGGATCGTCGACCGCGACTTCATCGAGACGCACAACCTCCAGCGGCAGATCCTCTTCGACGAGCGGGACGTCGCCGAGAACCTCCCCAAGGCCGAGGCCGCCGCGCGCAAGCTCCGCGCGATCAACTCGCAGGTCGTGATCGAGCCGGTCGTGACCGACATCGACCACACGAACATCCTCGAACTCGTCGGCGACGCCGACCTGATCCTCGACGGGACCGACAACTTCGAGACCCGCTACCTGATCAACGACGCGGCGGTGAAGCTCGGCAAGCCCTGGGTCTTCGGCGGCGTGATCGGCAGCGAGGGGCAGACGATGACGATCCGCCCCGGCATCACCCCCTGCCTGCGTTGCCTGATCGAGGACAACCCGCCCCCCGGCATGACCCCGACCTGCGAAACGGCGGGCGTCCTCGGCCCGGCCGTGGCGGTGATCGCCTCGTTCGAGGCCGTCGAGGCGATCAAGCTCCTCGGCGGCGCGGTCGACGCCCTGAACACCGAGCTGTTCGTCGTGGACATCTGGGACTGGACCTTCCGCCGCCTCAAGGTGCAGGGCCTGCTGGGGAAAGTCGACTGCCCCTGCTGCGGTCGTCGCGAATTCGAGTGGCTCGACGGGGCGCTCGGCTCGCACACGACGACCCTCTGCGGCCGGAACGCCGTCCAGGTGGCCACCCGCCGCGCGCAGCCGCTCGACTTCCCCGAGATGGCGGCCCGGCTCGTCTCCCTCGGCGACGTCCGGCACAACGCCTTCATGCTCCGATTCGCCGCCGAGGGGCACGAGTTCACCGTCTTCCCCGACGGCCGCGCGATCATCAAGGGGACGAACGACATCGCGAAGGCGCGGACCCTCTACGCCCAGTTCGTCGGGAACTGAGCCGCGACCCCGACCGCGCGAGGCTCCCCGCACGCCGGACACTCCCTGGCCGACCCGAGACGAGGTCTCTCCCGTGATCTACCTGGACAATGCCGCGACCAGCTTCCCCAAGCCCGAGCCCGTCTATCAGGCGCTCGACGCCTTCGCCCGGACGACCCTGGCGAACCCGGGGCGGTCGGGCCACCGGATGGCCCTGGCCTCCGAGCGCGTCCTCGACGACGGTCGCCACGCCCTGAACGGGCTGTTCCGGGGCGAGGGGACCGACCGCTGGATCTTCACGCTGAACTGCACCGATGCGCTGAACATCGCCATCAAGGGGACGGTCGGCCCGGGCGACCACGTCGTCACGTCGGACCTCGAGCACAACTCGATCAGCCGGCCGCTCCGGGCCCTGGAGAAGGCCGGCACGATCACGCTGACCCGGGTCGCCTCGACCGGCGGCTACCTCGACCCCGAGGACATCCGGGCCGCCCTCAGGCCCGGGACGAAGCTGGTGGCGATCACCCAGGCGGCCAACGTCCTCGGCACGGTCCAGCCGATCGAGGCGATCGCCCCCATCGTCCGGGAGTCCGGTGCCCTGCTCCTGGTCGACGCCGCGCAATCGGCCGGGGTCTGGCCGATCGACCTGAGGTCGACGCCGATCGACCTCCTGGCCTTCCCCGGCCACAAGGCCCTCTACGGCCCGACCGGCACCGGCGCGCTCTACGTCGGGCCCCGCGCCAACCCTCGGCCCTGGCGCGAGGGCGGGACCGGCGGCGACTCCTCGACCGAGATCCAGCCGTCGATGCTGCCCTACGCGCTCGAAGGCGGGACCCCGAACGTCCTGGGGATCGCCGGCCTGATCGCCGGGATCCGCTGGGTCCTCGACCGCGGCCAGGACGACCTCCGCCGCCACGAGGTCGGCCTCCTCGGGCGCGTCGTCGAGTGGGTCGAGGGGGCCGACGGATGGGGGATCGCCGGCTCGTGGGACCCCGATCGCCACGTCGGGGCCCTCTCGCTGGTCGTCCCCGACGGCTTGAGCCCGCAGGACCTCAGCTCGATCCTCGACACCAGCTTCGAGATCGCGGTCCGGCCCGGGCTCCACTGCGCCCCGTATGCCCACCGCCGCCTCGGCACGTTCCCCGACGGGACGCTCCGGGTCAGCCCCGGCCCGTTCACGACCGACGACCAGATCACGACCCTCCTCGACGCCCTGACCGAGATCACGGCCGGCGTCCTCTGATCTCGCCGGCCTTCCGAGGCGTATCGGCCTCGGATGGGGCGATCGGCCCTCGGCCGGGGTGCGGTAATTGATTCTGGTCCGACCTGGTGATCCTGGTTACCCTGACGATCTCTGAGGTACCTCACCATCATGGAGGTCGCCATGTACCCTCGCCAGATCGAAGTCCGCAACGCCGCTGAGGACGCCGCGGTCG
>JAABUQ010000474.1_pt1 | contig 92498 bp, 33 predicted proteins | sample 5560001 | NCBI WGS metagenome assembly JAABUQ01 (sample SAMN10711888, study PRJNA513371) | rock metagenome | isolation source: Antarctica rocks | place: Antarctica: Victoria Land, Finger Mt nord | collected 2015-12-18
CCCTAACCCTAACCCTAACCCTAACCCTAACCCTAACCCTAACCCTAACCCTAACCCTAACCCTAACCCTAACCCTAACCCTAACCCTAACCCTAACCCTATTATTTTATTTTATTTTATTTTATTTAAAAACTTAAAACAAATATATTAATATTTAGCAACAAAATTATATATAATTTTTTAATTTTTTTTTAAAAACAATATATTGTTAAATTGTTATTAATATTTAAACAATTATTATTTATTTTATCTATTATAAATTTTAAGAAAAGAAATAAATAAAATTAAAAAAAAATCTTAAATATTCTTAAATAGTAAAATAAAAAGAGATTAAATAGATTAAACAAGATATTGTAGTTAAAATTTTAACTAGAAAATAGTATAAATATCTTGCAAATTATTAACAGTTAATAAATTTACAACATAAGCAATATTCTTGAAAATATTTATATATTATTAATTAAAATAAATTTTTCGAAAAGATTTGTATTTAGTCTTAATATATATTTCGATTAAAATTAATAAAATATTTATTATAACAAAATTTTTATCGAAAACAAAACTTAAATAGTAGAAAAATAGATTAATATTAAATTAGAAATATTTAAACAAAAGAAAATAAATTAGTAATTTATAAAGTTTAGATAAAAACTATTATTTATATTGTTTATATATAATATAAATAGAATTTATTAAAAAAAAAATAAAACATTAATTTCTATAATTTATTATAATTTAAATATTGTATTAGAAACAAATATATTAGATTTATTTTCTAATAATATTATTAAAAAAGAAGATATTTATTATATTATTAAATTAATACTATTATAAATTAAATCTAATATATAAGAATTTACTTTTTTTATATTAAAGAATAATTTAAGTTATTATATTAAACTAGTATAAATTTTGTTATTTTTGGAAAAATTGTTTGCAAGAAATATATTTTATTTATTTTATTTTTTTCATATTAAATCTACTATTATATATTTTCGACAATTATAAAATTAAGTAATAGTATTTTATATAATAATTTTTTAGTTTTTTATAGTACAATTATTCTTGTTAATATAAAGTAGATAAATTAAATTTAAATCTTTATTTGCAACAAATATTATTCGAGATATCTTTAAAATTAAGAGAGAATATATAATTATTAAATCTTATTTATATACAAAAGTATTAATAATATTTATAAAAGATTTCTATAATATTATTTGTCTTGTTTCTAGTTTATAAAGAATTTATTTATTTTAAATTCTAAATATATTACTAAAAATATATATAAATAATATAACTAAAAAATATTATATTATAATAAAAAGCAATAATATAAATAAGATACATTTGTTACTAGTAATTATATTTGCAAAGTAATTAAAAAGAAAAATATAAAGAAAAGAAATAAATAAGTTTTGTGTTAAATAAAATATATTAAATAAAAATATATTAGGAAAATTTAATTAATTATATAATTGTAATCTATCAATTAAGTATAATAAAATAAATATTTAATAATATATTATAAAGAGAACTTAAATTAAATAAGAGTTTAAATACAATAATATTGCGTTCTAATAATTAATTTTTCAAGATTTTATAATAGATAATAATTGTTAACTTAAAACTTTTAAACTTAATAAATCTAATCTATATAAATAAATTTATAATAATAAATAATATAAATAAGAATTTATTTATAAAAGCAAAAATATTATAAATACAAATACTAAAGATAAAGTTAAACAAATTTTATTTGTATTAAAATAAAGAATAGAAAATAGAAAATAATATTATATTTATTATAACAAAGATATATAGTTTGTTATTTAAATATATTATATACAATCATTTTTTTTGTATTTATATATTATAAATCGAACAATTTATTAATATAATATAAAATTAAATTAAATACTCTAAGTTATTAATATCTAAGTTTAGAAATATAAATATTCGATAATTATTTAATTTATTTATTATATTAATCTATTTCTTTAACAAATTAAATTAAACTTTTGATTAAATATATTAATTTAATTAAACGATTTAACTTGCAATAGAAATAATATTATTATTTGCTTAGACTAATTTTGTCGAACTAAATTATCAAGTTTAAATCAAGTATTTAACTTAAATCTTAACAATCTATATTAATTTAACTCGAAAATCTTAACAATTTAATTTCTTAAATTCAAATTGTTAAGACTATTATTTTTAGTAAACTTTATTATTTTTAGTAATAGTTAATTAATAATTTAATAGAAATAGTTAATTTATTTAAATAATTAATAAATATATTAAATTGTTTTTATATTACATATTACTATTATATATTATCTAGAAAACATTAAAAAAAATCTAAATTTAAATTAAATTTATACTATTTTTAGTATTCTTAATATTCTTGATAATTTAATTTAATTTCTAATACTAAAATCGAAAATTAAGTCGAGTTAAGTTAAATTAATTTTAAAATAATAGAAATTAAATTAATTTTCAAATTAATTTCTAATATTAAAATTAACAAGTTAAATTAATTTATAAAGTTAAAATCGAAACTCGATTTAACAATAAATCTATATTTGCTTAAATTGCTTAATTAAACTTAAAGATACTTAGATACTAAGTAGAGAAAACTTAGAATAAAAAATAAACTTTAATAGCTAATTTCTGCTCTTATATTCTACTAGTGCTATAGAAGAAGTTGCACTAGTTGCTTAAAACTAGGCAATAAAATAAAATATTAATATAAGAAAATAATTTGATATTCTATATTAAAATACAAAATCTCGAGAAGAGCAAACTCTAATTCTTCTTATCTATTACTATTAATATTTAGAAATATCGACTTTTGTTAATACAATATTCTAGAACTAGAGAATTTAAATAAATACAAATATAGATTAACTTAAAACAATATTTAAAAGATATAAAAGAATTTATATTATTAAGATAGTTATTAGTTTAACAATTATAATAAATAATCTCTTTCTTAATAATCTATTGTTGCCACTAGATCGAGAATATACTAAACGTCTCGGATTTAAGGCGGTTGGTAGGCATCGGCCAGGCTTACGGGAGGGAGTCTTGGCGCATGCCTGGGTGCACAGCCTCCAGGCAAGCGGAAACAGAGAAGACAGCAGGCATAATCCAGTCGTCGGATTGCATGGGTAATGGGAAGTTCCAGCGTCCGGCTATGCCACGTCATATTCCCGCGACCATGGATGATGCATAGAGGTGTGCTCGAAGACTACGGCTTCTCTTTGAGAGCCTATCGATGCATGCGTGGTCTGGTCCGAGCGTCTGAAACTAGTCAATCGAGCTGCAAAACGGCCAGCTTCGAGACGCTCCGGTTAACTTGAGACATGATTTGATGGTCATTTCTCAGCAGGCAACAGGCTACATTGATCTCAAGGCGTCTGGAAGCCTTTGAACGTGTGTGGCAATCGTAACCGCGAAGAACCCTCTTTCGGACTTCCTACACTCGAGGCTTGGGCAGACCCACAATAGCTGCGGACTACGCCTCAGCTTCTCTGGCACCTGTCGATCCCTTGTCAAACATACTTTCGAGGATTCATGCCTAGTCTGTGACCGAAGACAATCATTGAACTCTATTGAAGTCCCTACGGTAACAGCGACTACTTCCAGATCTCCTTTATCACTGACGCGCTTGATATCTGTGAATCTGGTACAGCTTGTACCCAGAAACCTGCTGTTTCAAATACCAGTATGGAAATGGCTTTGGTAAGGACGCGTTCCGCTTGCAAGTACTGGAGTAATGCGTCGCAAAGTCATGATGCTACCCAGGCAGCCCAGTGAGGCAATCTAGCCAGCGTTTAGCCAAGAGCTAATGCATTTCCAATAGAGGACTTGGCACGTCTCTCCATCTGTGAAACGGGTTTGGGTTGTCACCTTTCTTAATTATAGCTCGAATAATGCTCATGAAAGCGACTGTTAAGCTCTGCAATAGATTGGCGAAATATTCCGAGTGTCTTTTTCTCCCAATGGTGAGTTCCATAGGCAATCTGTAATAGCGCTCGTCTCGAAACAGCCAGCTGACTGTACGTGAAAAATCTTGCAGACTAATAACCCGATTGTCGAGAGAGAGAGGGCGCAGGCGAGGCATGCACACTGATTACGGCACAGACCGTCGAGAAACATCCTTCAAGTAGTCTCGCCGAATGTAAGGCCTAAGGATTAGACAATCGAGGCGGGTATTAAAGAGCGAGTCCTACCCCGCGGAAAGATGCATGGATTAGTTGTATCTGGAGCTGCTGCAGCGCGGAAATTTACTATACTTTCTTCCTACGCCTGATCTTGTCATCACGTGCTCAACACTATTCGCTCCGAGTACGCAGCTATCCGTGGTAAGGTCAGAGGACAGAGGCTGCTTTCGATATGTACGATATTTGGTTCTATGCTACTGTCGCCTCTATTGGTCTCACCGTACGAGCAATATGCCAGGTAGTTTACAGGCTCTACTTCCACCCCTTAGCTCAAGTCCCTGGCCCTAAATTGGCTTGTGCTACGCGGTGGTATGAGTTCTACTTTGATGTGGTGAAATGGCCTGGCGGCCAGTATTGGTGCGAAGTCGACAAAATGCACAATCAATTTGGTGAGTTTTCTGCATGTGTGAACGCAAGCCTGCGACAAGAATGGCTTCAGATTCAGCAGAGTAGCAAGTGTTTCGGCAGCTTCCCTTGTCAGACTACCTGAAGATGGCAGCTGGTGGCGCCAGCTACAGAATACGGCCCAATCTAGAAGTTTACTGACCAGAGGTGTCTTGAGCAGGTCCGATTGTTCGTGTGACGCCCAACGAGGTTCATATCAAAGACCCTAACTGGTACGACCGACTATATTGCTCAGCGAGCGAGGGTGCTCGCGACAAGTATGCGCCATCAGCACATATGACCGGAACTCCTCTAGGAGGTAAGTTCCCATGAAATAGATATCTAGCTAGCATCCCCAGATTAACGTTTTCATGGCAGTCTTTGGCACAGTCGATCATACCATTCATCGCGGACGTCGAGCGGCAATTAGTGCCTTCTTCTCAAAACGAGCAATCACCGATATCGAGCCCTGGATCCACGAAAAGACGGATCAGCTTTGCGCCAATTTCAACGACCAGCAGAACAGGAACGGTAATGTAGAATTGCGCTTCAACTTCCTGGCAATAACTACCGACGTGATCGCCGCCCATTCTCTGAATGGGTCGAATCCCCAGAAAACAATTGGCTTGTTGCAGGATGAGGAAAAGGCCAAAGATTGGCAAAAGACCATTGCTGCTCTCGCTTTTCTGACAGCGCTTGTCAAGCAGGCTCCCTGGTTGATAACTTTTGCCAAAACCTTACCTGTCAATCTATGGATGAGCTTTGCTCCAAGGCTCGGTCGTGTCGTTAGGCTCAACAAGGTGAAGGCATTCTCCGAACATGCTGGTGCATTGGCTGATACTTGACGCACCAATAGGACATGCAAGAGTCAGCTTCCATCGCCATTGATGAGTGGGAATCCACCCTTGACAAGTCTGCGCTGGAAGACACAGAAAGCTCTCAATTCTCCATAGTACACCGTCACAACATCTTTCAAACGATACTAAAAAGCTCCTTACCGCCGCAAGAGAAGACCCCGAAACGTCTAGGGCAAGAAGGCTTTGTTGCAATTGCTGCTGGTGGAGAGACCTGCGGCCGTATGATGACCAATGCGCTTTATCACATCCTGGCCAACAAAGATCGAGTGATGCCCATTCTAGCGAAGGAATTGGCTGAGGCTATGCCAACACCAGATGTTCGACCTGACTTGAAAGATCTTGAGCGCATGCCTTACCTGGTGAGACCCCCTCCACTTGTCTGATCCCTATTCCTGCTACCATGAATATTGAGGAGGTTGTCCAAGTTGACATACAACAGACGGCCGTGGTCCGCGAGACCCTTCGTGTGAGCGCAATCCTTACTTCCCGCCTTCCATTGGTAGCCCCAGATGAAGCACTCCAATATCAAGATTTCGTCATCCCGCCAGGAAATGCAGTTTCCATGTCACTCAGACACATCTTGCACAATCCGGACATATTCCGCGATCCCCTGAAATTCCTCCCCGAGCGCTGGCTTCCCACCAATCCGGACATAGATATGGTCAACAAGTTCTACGTTCCCTTTAGTCGTGGTACGAGGAGTTGTATTGGAATAAAGTGAGTCCTATTTCCCCAAACAGTCTTCCAGACACACAGCTGAAGTGAGGGTCTTTAATAGCTTGGCCTACGCACAGTTGTATATTGTGCTTGCCTACGTTCTGCGACGCTTCGATATGAGCCTCGACGATGTTATCTATGAGAGAGATGTCATGGCTACGCGTGACTGCTTCATTGGCGAGCCGGACATGAACAGCCACGGAGTACACGTGAAGGTCAAGCAGGTACACGTTTAGTACCCGTGTTTCTATGAGGAGAGGAATGATTGAATGCAAAAGCGGGATGAATGGACTGGACATTCAAGGTTTGTACGCTTATCAATGTACTGTCTGACGGGATGCCGCTATGGTGATTCGATGGTTTACTCAATCATACCAGTAATGGCAACGGAAATTCCTATCCTATTGATCACTTGAGAACGAATTTGGCAAACATGCCAATGGGAGATACAGTAAATCAAAATTGAAAAAGAGTCGCACAATTAGTCATGGATCACTTCTTTAGGGTAGAAGTCAGAGAGAACGGCATCTTGACCCTTGGTAAAAGCAATGGCCCACGTTGGAGACTCCAGGCTATGGCCAATTTACGGTCGGTCATATAGTGATTGCTTGGTTCTGTAGCATCTCTTCGGTGCCTTGTTAGAACGTGAAATTGGGGTGAACCAACGAGAATCAAGATGGCAAGCAAGGAACCCATTTTGGCCGCTTTTGGAATATCTCAGCAAAATCAAGCCGCATTGATGAGCGACTGATTCAATCAATGAATAATTCATCAGGTTTTAGTATATCCGACTGTAGTCTTGCTGCCAATGTTTGCGTCGCCCAACATGTAGTCCTTGCTGAGGCGGTACACCCCTGCTCATCAGTTTAGTCCCCATTCAATATGTGATGGGCAATTTTCTCAGCCAAAGCATACACCATACTTTGTGGTTGACCCGGCGGAAGGAAAGGGAATGCGCTTGCATCGACGACCCTCAACCCTTGCACTCCTATGACCCTCGCACGAGAGTCAACAACCGCTGTTGAGTCATTGGTCTTGCCCATCTTGTTCGTAGCGCTCACATGCCATATCGTCTGTGCGCTTCGCTGAATTACATCGAGCAAGTCGCTGTCGCTCGTGAATTCCAAACCAGGATATGCCTCAGGCCCTGTAACCACGCCCTGCATAGAATTCGAGGCCCAGACTTGCCTTACTCGACGAAAAGCAGCCAAAAGGACTTCGCGGTCGCGAGGATCAGCCAGCCAGTTGGGCGAAACAACGGGGAGAATGGACGTATCGTTGCTGACGATGGTGACATTTCCACGAGAGAATGGGGCTGTGAGCCCAGGCAGAAGAGCTGCAAAGTTTTTACCAATGGTGCTCGCTGGAGGAGGGACGAGTTGATCGCCGAAATAAGCGTTCTGCTCCAGATATTCTACGTCCGGCCAATCAGGCCCGTAAGCATCGTCCAGATCCTTGCGCGTGGCCTCAGAAATAATTTTGTTGGGCAGTTTCTCAAAGGCCAGAAAGTCACCTCCACTGTTCGTCAAGATACCGCTACGCTTACTGTTGTATTCGAGGATGGCAGGGCCAAGTACCATAGGATCGGCAAGGGAATTGTGGGTCATGACATCGACAGGATACGTGGGGCCTGAAAAAGTATTGTCCCACATATTCTGGCCGACGCCTGAGCGGTCAGCACACACGGGAATATGATTCTCTTCCAATGTAGAGGTTGGTCCAATCCCGGAAACCATCAGTAGTTGTGGAGAACGGAACTAGCAAACGGTTTAGTAGACGCCCTCAGTATAACGAACATGCGGGGTCAGATGCATGGAGCGACGTACCGCACCCGCAGAGAGGATTACTTCCCGCCTGGCGGAAAGTGTGTATTCCACTCCAGCGGTATTAACAAGGACCCCCGTGGCGACTTTACAGTTCTCGAGGATGATTCTCTTGGCCAGCGTTGACTTATAGAAATTGAGATTGGTGGTGTGACTTAGAGCGTCGCGCAAGAAGGACGTCTCGGACGAGGATCTGGTTTGACTGTTCGGATCTAGCGAGTAGGCGAAATTTGACCAGCCAAAAAGACGACCATCGAAAAACCCAGGAAGTCTTCCAAAACCCATCTCAGTGAAGGCATTGCCGAGCCACGAAGAGATGGCATTGAAGTGGCTGGGGAAAGATACCTCCAGTGGACCTCCATCGTTTGAGAAGGAACTCGCATTATATGGAAGGGTCACATTTCGAGGCGTGGAGGATGGATCTGGTGGATTGAAATGAACGCTTCTTTTGAAGAAGGGTAATAGGTTGTTGAAAGTATAGCTCTGATCGCCAACTTCATGAGCCCATTTTTCGAATGCACCTGCTGATGACCTTCCGGAAATGTTAGCCCGCCCAAAACACCCGCTATGAACGTTTGTTCGGGCTACTCGGTACGTACCGCTGATATTGTAGAAAGTTACGAGCACTTCCTCCACCAAAAGTCTTTCCTGATGTATACAACGGAGCTCTACCGCCCAGGCCCGCTTGAGGAGTGGTGTACTGATACCAATCAACCAAAGGGTTCTTCAAAGATCCGGCAGACGGCTCTATCGATCGTGCAGTGTCAGCAATTGGTCTCAATTTTTGGCCGACTATACCGGCCAGGACATCGGAGAGCTTCGATAAGCCTGCAATATCCGCCTCCACACTTACGGGTGAACTGCGCAGCGTATGCAGGGATCTCGGAATAATTCCCATTATCCATTTCATAGAAACCCCCTGCCTCGATGACGGCAACGCTGTACGAAGAGTTTAAAGCTAGTCTATGAGCGACCACCAGACCGGCGGTACCGCCTCCAATCACCACATAGTCGTAAGTCACAGGAGTGTCTGGGATCCCGAAGTGAGAACCGATCAGCTGAGTAGCTGCCAGGCTTTCCGAATAGCTGCGTGCCGCAGTGCAAAAGCACGATGCCCACAGCAGCTCCCGCATGAGGAGATGCCTCAGGGCCTGCATTCTCGGAGACTTAGGCATTGCTGTGCAAAAGGCCAGAGGTTGCAGCGTGACAGGGGACGGTGTGGCGAGATTTCCAGTAAGTGGCAGAGAATTCAAGTCACGCTGCAGTATTTTGTAGTCCTGGCGCAACTAATTGTGTTCGGACCGCTCCGGTTGCGGATATGCGCTCAGCTGGGACATGAAACTCTCTCCGCTGTCATGCAGCTGCAAGCGTTCGGAATCCTATGCCTGCCCCCCGTAAAGTATGTGGGAGGAATTGGTTGCAGGCCGGTTTTGCTTATTCAGCCAAACATGTGGGCGGCATGCGAGCAGTAGTGGCTGGGATGGACTCTGGGTTCCAGGCAACCCATTCTAGGCAACCACGTCCAAGCGGCGCATGAAACGTTATTACCGGATTACGTCAAGGCGATCCTATCAAGTATAAGGGATGCATGCAATGCAGCTATCTCGAAAGCTGAGTGGCCCATGGAACATTGGCGTTTCGAATGGCTTGCATGCAACAGCGGATGACGATATCCCGGCAAGGCTGTCTTGTGCAACGTTGTATCAAGCTTCAAGAGAGATGGCGCGGCCCGCTAAGCGTAAGCGCACTAGCGCCGGTTAATAACTAAATTCGGCCCCCTTACTGCCTCGTCGGACAAGGCGGTAAGTGAAATAACCCTGGTCAAGCACGACAAATCACCATGCCCCAGCGATCCTCCTACGCAGCTCGGGCACGTTATCTTTGCACTGATGTGGATCATTCCTTGAGCTGAGAAACTCTTGTTGAATTGCCGATCCGCACCGAAGCGACGGATCCCTCAATGGTGTGAAGGTCAATACAATATCGTTCAGCTACTACGAACGTAATTTTCAGTCATTGTGGTAATGTTACGTGGCATCCGTTGGTCCAAGGGCCATGAGATCTTGGAACAACCAAAGCTGCTTTGGCCATCCCACCAATCGTGCCGGGGCTTATTGCGGCTCAGCCCGTCTCGGCCCTTCTCGATCATAATCTCGCATTCCAAAGCCGACCTCGATTGATTATATGTATCACGGACGGGCAATGTGGACTTCCGGTCTCGCTTCTGACTCAGTATTTCCTACCTCGACCCAACTCAGCGACTATCGGCAGCATGCATCATGCCATACAAACTTCGAAGATAACCTTGAGAGATGACCTGGAGCCCTTCTCGACTGGGCGAGCCCGCTCGACCGTAGCGATTTGCGTGGTCTTCCTCATCTTGGCAACCATCGCTGTAGCCGCTCGTTTCTGGGCGCGACGGATAAAGGGAATGAAACCTGCACTCGACGACTGGCTGGTTGTCATTAGCTTAGTGTTCTATTATCTGTCAGCGATCGAAACAGTGCTGCAAGTAGGCATTGGACGACTAGGCCATCATCTGAACGGGGGAATTACACTAGACCAACTCATCAAGATGGGCAAGGTTCGCCCGATCACTCCTCTTTTCTGTGTTGATGGCAGACCTGATTCGATCTCTTCAAGCTCGGGGCTTTCGGACAATACGCTTACGCTTTCACAATGGGCGCCATTCGATGGTCGATCTGTTCCCTTCTATACCGCATATTCATCACAAAAGGATTGCGTCGGCTCAGTAAGTAAATAAATTGACACTTACCTTTCCACCAAACATATCGACATGACCCTGACGTTTCGATGCTCAGTACTCGCGTGCAGCGTCATCAATGTTCTCTGGATCGTCTTCAACATCATCATCATTTCTGTCCGCTGCGTTCCTTTCTCCAAAAACTGGTCATTTACCGAGCCTGGGACCTGTCTGCCCCAAATACCTATCGTAGCAGCTGTTGCAGGATGGGGTCTTGCAATCGAATTGGCTATCTGGTCATTGCCCATACCTGCGTCATGGAGGCTGCAGTTGCCCAGTTCCAGCAAAGTAGCGCTGAGTCTTATCTTCGGACTTGGCATTCTTGACATAGGTGTTGGCATCGGGCGTCTGGTCACGATCTTACAAGTGGATGAGAAGGACCCGACTTGGTCTGAAGTACCCGCATTGGAATGGCTCGCGATCGAGCCAAGTATAGCCATTATTGTCGCATGCTTGATGGTATGTCGACCGCTGATGGAAAAGCTTGGGCCTGCGAGCTGGCGGCAGTCTTCTAGGAAGAATCATGTCGATGAAGATCACATAAAGCTTGTCGGCCGTAAGCTCGGTCATCTCTCCCGAAACGAAGCCACCTGTGATGGTAGCGCAGCCGGCAGCGTCATCGCTTCTCGGATGGAGCATGACAATCTGCAAGGGAGCGCCATTCATGTGCGGAGGGACTTTGATATAACCGCTGATGATAGGGTGTGAGTTACATGGTCTTAAAATGTTATCGAGTTACCAGCTGCAATTATGCAGCTTTGCTACGACGTAGTCATTTCAGTGAAATCACAACTCAGCTGCAAACGATCATGCATTCTGAAGCATAGCCTATGTCTATTGTAACGATCTCCTCATGCTTCATGATGAGACACTTAAATTGCGGATGCTATTTTCAAGCCGCTTGCGCAATGAGGTCCGCAGCCGATTCTGCCACTGCATACATGGGCGCTTGCAGATGTGCCGTGATGGAAAGGGGCATGATGCTGGTATCCACCACGCGAAGTCGATCAACGCCGTAGACGCGACATCGACTGTCTACCACCTTCCCCATGCTTGCGGTACCACCAGCATGAAACCATGACCAAGCCATGGCCTTGATACGTTCATCTAGATCCTCATCCGACGAAGCAGAGTTGATGCGAGGCATGCCTGGCGGCGGCGTCTCATCCACAATGTACTCCTTTATTGATTCCATCGCCTGCAGCGCACAACGCATCCCGGCACGCAGCACCGCGCGATCGTGTTCAGTGGTGAAGTAGCGTGGGTCAATGATGGGACTGTCCGTTCCGCTTTTGGAGGCAAGAGTGACCGTGCCACGAGATGTTGGGGACAAGCAGAGAATTCCTGTGGTGATATGAGTGCCATCCATGGGAGCTACTTCGACCGGCGCTGCTGCCGTGATGCCATACATGACTGTCACCTCGTAGTCTGTGCGCTCGTCAGATTGGAACCTTGTACCGTCGATATCTGCGGCCTTCCGCAGATCTCCATCTGGCGCGGCTGCGGTAGCCATCCAATCCATCGGATTGCCTGTCCCATATTCTGGTTTGTTAAACGCAGGTGAGCCAAACGCGTAGCCTTGATCAGGGTTCTTGAGCTTCCAGACAATGTTTACCGATCCATGATCGTGCAGGTACTGTCCGACTGGTAAGTCAACGACTTGCTTGATATCAAATTTGGACAGTTCCGTCTGAGGCCCAATGCCAGACAGCATCAGGATTTGAGGGGTCCGTAGTGCACCACAGCTGACGATGACCTCTTTCGCAGCTGCTAGTCGTCGGCCATCATTGAGCTCAACGCCGACTGCAATACTGTTCTCGATGATAACTCGCTGTACGACTGTGTTTGTCATAACATGAACACCTTCTAGATTGTAACAAATTGCGGCGTGCTGCCGAGAAGCATTGTGCCAACTCTCGACGAGCTTAGTAACCCCGTTGGGATGGCCGCTGTTCACGTCTGCGTTGAATTGAAGACCCGTAGACAGCAAGGCGTTCCGCACCGGCTCACGGAGGGCGTAGTCCCGACCACCAGAAGAAGTGTGCATAGGACCAGAGAAGCCATGGTGAGATTTATCGCCGTTCTCGTCGTGCCAGTGTTCTGATTTCTTGAAGTAGGGCAGCAGGCCCTCGTATGACCAACGAGGGTCTTCTACCATTCGACTCCACGAGTCGAAATCAGCGGCGTGGCCTCTTGTCCAGGCACCATAATTGACTGCACTACTTCCAGAAACTACTTTGCTCAGCTTGTGATGACGAAGCGTCTGTCAATGGAGGGAAGAAGAGCTTACGCAGTCGGCCGCCCCAATTTGGGATTTTCCGGTCCTGGATCTGAGGCTGCGGAGTAGATTGATAGCTATATTGGAGGGACGTACCATGCAACGTTGGATACAGGACAGGTGATAGAACCGTAGGATTTCTGGACTCGTCCGGGCCAGCTTCAAGAAGAGCTACGGACAAGGAGGGAAGCGCTTCGCGCAATCTTGCAGCAAGAACACAGCCAGAAAGGCCCCCACCAACGATGACAAAATCGAACTGCTTGTCGAACGCCATGGTTATGAATCCGAGAGTCTGTTTGTAAGAAAGTCTTCAAGAATAGTCAAGGAGGAATCGCGATTGTAGTAGCGTACTAATCACTTGTCTGGGCGGTTCTCACGACAGTAGTGCTTGCGGGCGTCCTGAGGTTCCCTTAGAGGTTCTTGAGCTTCCTAGGTATTTTCACACACACACCTAGAACCCGAGGAATGCAAGTTGACGTCATAATCAATCCGTTACAGAGGCATGCGACGCACATGAGTCGGTAATAGGCGTAATTATTTTCCAGGCGAAGCAGGCTGCAGGATTGCACTTGCATGGGGGGCTTTTCAGCTAATGAGGCGCGGTCTGCAGGGTCTTTTGTGGGACACCAGCGCGGTAATTGCCGGCCTGTAGCCTCTAAGCACCATAGGCTCCGTATCTCGGTTCCTACGCAGGATCGTACTTGCATGTCAGGCAGGTAGGCTTTTCAGCTACTGAGGCGCGGTCTGCGAGGTCTCTGGTATGAACCCGGCGCGATATAGTCTGGCCTATAGCCTTTACGCAGTATAGGCTCTGTATCTCGGTTCCTTCAACTCCTTTTACATGCGCATGTCTGACCGCAACAGGATTCCTTAAGCTGGAACTTCCAGCGGCAAGAACAAGGAGCAGTCTCAACACCACTGACTAGTGTGGCAGTATGGTGTTCCTGTACATCTCAATGGGCTACCAATAACATTACCCTTGTGGAGATCTTTTGTGGGAGCTTCTTAGCTTACTATGGCTCTTTGTTCTCAATTGCCGGATATCTCATCAGCCTAGTCCGAGCTATGAGGCGGTGACGACTGCGATTACCTCTAACGTTCCAGAATCTAAGGATGCTCAGTACAGGCCCGGTGGAGCCTCTAGGCACAGCAGTGATCACATCGACTCCTTCCGCTTTAGAACTTTCTCCTCTTTGGGATACCTCAAACAGCAACGGCTTCTTCTCTGTTCGAGCCTGCAAATTTCTTCATCGTTCTTTGCTTCGAGAATCTGCCACACCACAATATGCTCGACCACACTTCAGAGATCCCGCCATCAGGACCAGATAAGCGCGGCGAGCTCGTACGTTCGCTTCAGGGCCAGCACATCAACATTCCTGACCTTCATGGCTTCTTTCGATCATGGCCAGATGGTGTGAACCACGAATTGGATGCTTTGCGAGAATATGTCGACCGAACCCTTGACAAGTATGAGCTTTCACTTGCTTTCGGGGGAAAAGCATACCCGTCCTGACACACTAGACTCTTTCCATTGGGCAAACGCCTTTCGAAGCTTAAGGCCGCGGATCCTGCTCTGTTCGGAGCTTCGTGGTGGCCTTATGCCCCGTTGAAGAGACTTTGCGTCGCAACCTCTCTTTCCATTTGGGTAAGTGCGAGGCGCAGCTGCTCAAGAAAATACTGTCTGAGAGTTTATGCGAAGCTATTTGCCTGGGACGATGGTATGCCATGCTAGTATCCCTTACTTCTCGCTCCTCTTGGGAAAGAAGGCTAAGGGAGCTCCCTAGAGATCGATTCACTCGAATTCTCAGAGCTTTCGAAAAGTTTCGAAAAAGCCCAAGCTTTTCGTGCACTTACTCTCGAGCGCGTCGGCACCCATCTTGCTCTCAACGAAGGGACCGGATTTCAAATTCCAAAGACCACCGTGACGGATAACTGCAGCTCTATCATTGAGCAATTTGCGCCTGTTGGCCGTGCAGTGGTCAAGCATTACACGGTTGGTAAGGACCCCTTCCACACACGTCAGTAGGCTTTCTGGCCGGCTCAATTTATCATCGATAGAGCAGAGACAAGCTTTGATGGAACAGATCAAGCTTTTCGTCGAAATGTCGGAGGTAGAGCAACGTGTACAGCTCAGTGGACACATTCCGTCCGTTGAATCATACCAACGCCGTCGCATGGGCACCAGTGCTGTGGGTGTTTGTTTGGCCCTCCACGAGTGCGTACAGATTTCATCCCAGAGGAGCCACTTTATTCATTGAAGCAACATAGATACACACTACAAATATCTTTGCCCCGCCAGGTCTTGAACAGTCACGCGATGCGCTCACTCTGGGACGCAACAAACGTTATCATCTCTGTGTAAGTAACTGTTGCTCTTGTACGGTGCAGTTAAAGCCTGGAGCTGATGCTTGTTGCTAGCACCAACGATATCCTGTCGGTGAAGAAAGAAGTTGTAGGCCGCTTGAAGCCAGCTTCTTACGTACATCTGTAGAGCTAATCGATACAGGCTCAAGGCCAAGTGGACAGCCTTATACCTCTGCTCTACGTTGAGCACGGCCACAATGCACAAGCCGCTGTGAACGACGCGACGGCGATATTGGAAGCAGCCGTCGTGCGCTTTGAAAAGGCTGCAAATACCTTACTCGAAGACAAAACCAACGACAGATTGACCATACCAGGTATAACCAGCTTCCTCGACAGTTGTCGATATGCCCGCACGGCAAATTTGAGGTGGAGGTGAGTACGGAACCTGACCCAGTCCCTTCAGCATCTAATTATTAGGTCCCTGCGTTCCCAAACTGATTTTTTGATTATTTAGTCTACACTCAGGACGATACAATCTGAACATAGAAAAACTAGATGGGGGTGTCACACTTACAATTTAAGGTGGAGGCAAGTAGCCAATCACTTCTATCTCGCCCCTAGGGCAGAGTGTTCAAGAAGTGGCCCCAATCGTAAGTGTGCGTCTCCGATCTGATTTTCTTTTAGCAAGCACAGGACATTGGAGGGTGGCCATGGTCAGGTAGCTACGCCTGATTATTGAGTTTAGCATATGTGCTAGCACTGACCATTAGCGTTTCAAACATTCTAGACCTGCATTGAACGTATCCCTCGTTGGAGCCTCACAGATCACACCGTATGAAGAAGGATTCCAGAGGCTGATAAGGATTGCCGAATCTAGTCTTCCTTTGAAAAGTCTCCGTAGCAGACTATTAGGTGTGAGTGGAGTCCGAATCAGGCAGAATGCAGTGGAGCATGTCCGTACTGCATGATATCTGATGGTGGGCAGCTTACGCCACACCCCTGCGTCTGTCTGCTCGTTTGCCGAATTGGTAAAGATAGACATATTCGTAAATATAATTGTTTATTTCGTGATCAGTCCCTCTCGGTCATGTTACGAGAGTCGAAAATTACATGTTACATGACTAGATGTATTACCGAAATTTGAAATCAGTCGGGGGAGGCACTAGGAAGAGCTTAGGTCGTGAGAAGCAATTAGAAGTCCAGAGCGTCTGAAGTCTCATCATAAGCTCTGAGAATATTGTGATGCATCACGTGTCACGGTCATCCCTGGTAGTCAAGTCTATGGCGCACTCACAAGAAGATTTTCTTCCTGAGCTGGCAGCTATGCAGAGGCACAGCCATGCACGCAAAGACTGCAATCTATGATCTTGTTTTTGGGCCTAGCGTGTTGTTTGTGGAGCCTACTTTGGTTCCTTGAGCCCACACTCTAATGCTTTTCACATAAGTTAGAATCCAACTACCTCTTGTTATATTCCAGACATTGTAGCCATTAGGAGCAAGACTTACAGAGAACCAACGAAAAAACCATAGCAATCGAAAGATACCATCGCAGCTAACGTAGACACCGTTCAGATGGAAGAAACCCAAAGCCATGATGGGGGAAAGGAGCTGCAAGAATCACTAGACAGGTTGCGCAACTCTATTCAATACGATTATTCAATTGAACATTGCCCGATTTAGTTAGCGTAATTCGAAAAGGGCAAGCAGATTTAACAGCTTAACAATCTCAATTAAATTAATATTCAATTATTGAATATTTATTCAATTGATCTACTATTTTATTCAATTGCTTTAATTACTTGTCTAGAGATAACTTATAAAGATTATAATTATTTTCTCTATTATTGTTGTCGCTATTGTCGTTGTTATGTCTAGAGATATACTTAAAAGCTATCTTTACGATCTTAATTTAAGTACTTTTTTGCACTAATTGAAGTCTTTGCAATTATTATTATCTTTGCAACTCTTACAATTATTATTATCTTTGTAAATCTTGCAATTTTTAAAGAATATATAATAATTGTTTTATAAATAAAAAAAGACAATCTAATTCGAATTCGAACTGTTTTAACAATTGTTAAAGAAAAAAAAAGACAAATTAATAAATATTAAAGAACAATTATACAAAAATAAAAATAAAAGAGTATCAAATTAGATGCAAATAACAATATTAATCTTAACTTTTATACTTAAAATATTGTTAATTAATATTGTGCTTTTAACATTTTTAGTACTTCTTTATTATTAAAAATCTTTATTTCTTTTACTTCTTACAAGCAAAAGAAAAATTAACAATTAAATTAAAAGCTTAATTACAATTAATAACTTACAAAGAAAAACAATATTATTCTTGTCAATATATGCATAACTAAATCTACGAAATACAATATTGAAATTATATAATATTTCTAAAATAAAATTAGAAAGAAATTTAAGATAACAATAGATTGTAAATATATTAACGTTAATAAATAAATAGAGTATTTAATAAACTAATCGCGAGAAATCAAAAATATCTCGTAAGAGCATTAAGATTTAATTTCTCGATTTTTTTTTAAAATCGTGAATTTAACATAGTAACTTTTCGATTAAGCTAAACTTATTATAGTAATAAGCTAGCTTCTTTAAGCGATTCGATTTTATTTAATTTCTTAACAATTCGATTCAATTTCAAAGTTAAGATCGAATATCGAATTAACAATTAATCTAATATTTAATAAGTAAAAGAAAAGCAAATATTAAAGTCTTATACAGATTTAATTATGCAATATAAAACAACGATTAAATTTAAGTTATCGATAGATAAATATTTATATTTGCAATATATTAGAAGATCAAGAATTAAAAGAGCTCTTTGTAAAAAAAAAGATAAAAGAGAATATAAAACACAAAAAAAGAAGAGACGAATTTAGTTAACAATTAAAAAATAAATTGAATTATAAAGTTTTTTTCTTCTTCTTCTTTGTTATCTTTGTTAATAATAAAGAAAGTTTCAAGAATTAAAGTAATTTCGAAGATAATAACTTTAATATATTCTTTAACGCAAAGAAGAATATAAGATAATCGAAACTAATAATAGAAACAAGTTCTTTATTTAATAACAATATAATAATAATAAAAGATTTAGATTACAAAGAAGATATAAATAATAATTAATATATAAGATATAAATCTTATCTAAATATAACAACAATTATTTGTCTATATTTTCTAAATCTTTATTAAATAAATCTATATTATTAGAGTTTATAAAATGTTAAAAAAGCAAGACTACAAAATAGTCTTAAAATAGTAAAAAAATTTCGAAGAAATCTAAACAAATATATATTAATATAATAGATAATAAAGACTTAGACGTTTTACAAGATATATTAATCGATTACTTTAAAAATTAAATATTATTAACAAAAAATTTATCGAAATTAGAATCTTTACTAAAGAAAATAAAAAGTATATTTAAAAAATATTTGATAAAACATATTGCAAAAATCTTGAAAGTTAAATATTATTTTAAGAAATTGTTACATAAGTATTATAAAAAATATATTTATTTTTAATAAATTAATTTGTTTGAAAATTTAATTAAACTTAACAAAAATATAAAACAACTAAAACAATTTGTAACAAGTAATACGAGAAAGAAGAGATTCGCAATAAATAATACAAATAACAAGAAAATTAAGACAAATAATTCGAATAATTCGAATAATAAGAAAATTGTAACAAGCAATAAGAGAAATAGAAAAAAAAGAACGACAAATATTCTAAATTTAAGAAAGTAAATTGTAATATTAGATACAAAAAGAAGATATTTTTCCGAAAATATCTATAATTTAAGACAAGAATTATTATTATTGTATTTTTTTCTTCGAAGCTTTGCAAACTTTATTTAAAAAGAAAAAAGACAATAAAATATCTAGTTAGTAGACTTTCGTATACAATATTATTTCTATCGAAAATATTAAATATATATTAAAGAAATATAATACGCGAGTTGCAATATAAATAAATATAAATTGCACTTATTTTGTTAACAACTCGAAATTTTATTTTCGAATAAAGAAAATAATAATTTAATATTTAATTGCATTTGCGTTAATAATATCTTTGAAAAATTCTTGAAACAAACAAATAAAATTTAGATTAAAAAATATTTAGATTAATAATATTATTTACAATTATAGCTCTTTGTCAAATTAATAAAGAATTTCTAACTATAAAAAACATATAAATAACTATATTATTGCAACAATTTAATGCGATAATAATAAGAAATAACAAAAGAAAAGAAAGAGAACACAAATTGTCTTTGAAAGTTTTATTTAAGATTCTTCTTTATATTTTAATAATTAAATAATAACAACAAGATTTAAAGCAACAAGTATTAAAAATTAGCACTAGAAAACTTTATTAAAACTAAAACTAAATATAAATATAAAAGAGAAAATTTAGTACTTTTATAATATAGAGCTTTCGAAATTGCCAAAAATTCTATCGACTTGCAAATATTTCGAAAGACTAGAAGATTGTATTGCAAAGCAAGATTTTATTTAATTGTCTTGTAGATATATATAATAATTGGTTAGAAAAACTATTGCTAAATAAAGATTTTTAATCGATTATAATTCGACTTTTATTTGCGTCTTAAAAGTATTAAATATTTACAAAATTTAAATTAAATTAAAGAAATTTTTAATAATAATACAAGTTTTAAATATTTATTTGTTAAAAAAGATTTGTCTTTTGTTTATATAATTTAAATAAAAAAAATGTAATATATAATTAATAAATATAGATTTTATTGTTGTACAATTAAAGTTTTCTTCAATCTTTAAGAAGAACTTTAAATTAATTTTGCAATTTAAACTTCTATAATATTGTAACGTTGATCTATATTATTCGATCTAGTATAACGCGAACGAGCTAGCGATTCTAGACCTCACTAGTTCTTGCAAATCAATTGAGTAATCGTATTGAATAAAGTTGCGCAATCTGTCTACTATTTCAAGAAGAATTATCGATTGTTTCACGACGCATCATCGTTGAGTCTCGCTGGGTTTCGATTGTTCTAACGGTCCTCTCGTCCACGTTCTTTTTTGGCCTAGATAACATCGTCGTCGCGGTTGTTTAGCCTATCGTGATTGACCGATTCGACTCTCTTGATCGCCTTCCGTGGATCTCCGTTGCTTTCCTTGTCGACGTCGCCTCCACGAACTTCTTCTGATAAGTCTAGCGACTCCAGTAATACTACTGAGTCAGGTCTGGCTAACATGATCCATACGGGTCAGATGTACAGCCAGTTCAATCGAAAGTGGGTCTACATTACCTGCGTCACCCTTTTCGAAATCGGCTCAGCTGTCTGTGGTGCTGCACCGACGATGACAGCCCTGATTGTTGGACGTGCCATCTGCGGTCTGGGTGGATCGGGAATGTACACGGGTGTCATGACCCTGCTGTCCCTCCTCTCAACTCAAAAAGAACGCCCGATTTATCTGGGATTGACAGGCCTCACCTGGGGTCTCGGGATCGTGCTGGGCCCGATAATTGGCGGGGCTTTTGCGTCGAGCAGTCTCACTTGGCGCTGGTCCTTCTACATCAACCTTCTCATCGGTGCAGTGTGTGCGCCTGTGTACGTATTTCTGATTCCAGCCCTTGATCCTCACCCTGGTATCCGGATGAAGGAGCGCTTCAGTAACATCCATTTGATTGGGACTGTCATTATGACTGGAACTTTTCTTTCAGGCCTAATGGCAATCAGCTCGGCGGAGTCGTTTACGCCTGGTCAAGTGCAAGGACCATCGCACTCTTTTGCGTCGCCGGAGTATCATTCATAGTCTTCTGGCTTCAGCAAATCTGGTGCATCGGGACCGCGCCAGAGTTCCGCACGTTCCCAGTCCAATTCACAAAAAACAAAGAGCTCATTCTCTTGTTTTTTGCTGAAGCGTGTGCCACGGTTTTGAATTTCGTCCCAATATATTTTGTGCCCTTGTACTTCCAATTTGCCAAGCACGATTCCGCATTGGAAGCCGGTGTTCGTCTGCTGCCTTTGGTCGTGTTCCTCGTGGTTACCATCATCGGCAACGGAACATTCATCTCCCATTATCCAAGGTATATGCCATGGTTCCTTATCGGCCCGGCGTTCGGACTTGTCGGTGCTGCTCTACTCTACACGGTAGACATCAACACTAGCGACGCGAAAGTCTACGGCTACACAATCCTTGTGGGGATCGGTTCAGGCTGCTTCGTCACCCTTCCTTTCTACGTCGCTCAGACTCAGGTCGAGCCAAAGTACATACCAGCGGCGGTAAGCTTTCTAAGCTTCTCGCAGCTAGCTGCATCTGCCACGGTACTATCGATCGCCAACAGCGTGTTTTTGAATGAAGCTACGAATAAGATTGTCAGAGTTGTCCCTGCGCTATCGAAGACGCAGATTCAAGGCATCATCTCTGGTGCCAAATCGACGACTTTCGGGACTCTAGGACAGAAGGCACAAGATCAAGTCATTGGTATCATTGTAGAGTCCCTGAACAAGTCTCATATCATTTGCATGACTTGCAGTGCACTGGCAATCCTGCTTTCACTCTTCATGAAGAAGGGAAAGATGCGAATTGAAGGCGATCAGCAGTGAGAGTCTTTACCCCTGATGACTTGTCTCAATCGGAAGAGCAGGAATCCTGAAATGCTTCGAAAAGTCATAGCTATATCATTAGGGGGGATTCGTCTCTAGCGCAATGTCTTCTTTGGTGATCTCCTTTCGATCTGGAGTTTTCAAACGTCTGAACAGATATCAGTGGGATACTTAGGCGCCACAACTAGATCTTTGTCCCATGGCAATCAATAACGTCTCCTTCTAAGACTCGACGATGCTACTATATTTCCTCTGCACAATACGTGTTAGTGTTTGCTATCGTGATTCCGAGGATGTGTACCGTGTTTTAAACTCCGTAGCTACTGTGTGGTCAAGTAAAAGTCTTAGGGTCCCAAGAAAGATAATCCGGCAAAATTTTCAGAATCGAATACAGCCTTATAATCAACCTCAAGTAAACTACATGTACGTACTGTGAATGTTAGAAGTTGCGCAGGTGGACATCGCATCCATTCAATCAAGGCGCGACCTAGACGCGGATCGAATAACCAGCCTCTTCCTACAAACGAATGGGTTCAGGCTAATCCTATCACCACAAAAATACTTTGTCCAACGATCTGGATGAACCCTGTTTGCCCCAAATGTTTGGCCCAAAAGACCAAGTGCTCTCCTTTTTTGGGAAAACAAACATTCCGGCAAAAAGTGTTCATGGAGACGTAGATATATCTTCTGCCCGTCATTCTCACTTTCGCCGTCTCAAGATTATAATCTATTCATTCTGCATTGGCGGACACCAGGAAGATATCCGATGATTTCGATCAATCTGCATCATGCCATCCACCACCAACAGCTCTACTTCCACGAGTAGTCTTCAAGAAGAAGCCATTTCCAATGGTAAGAAAGCTTCAGAGGTTACCCCAACATGCAAAAGTTGTACCAATGGCAACAGCGTGACCGTTGGACTCCCGTACGGCACCTTCATCTTTCATTCTCAATGGCTCCACGATGCATATTGCGACCATGGTGCGGCTTGAAACTGTCTGACTGCCTTGTGCCAGCAGCCTACCCAATCAATCCGGGCCGAGTCTGTCCAGGTGTCAGGAAAGGGCTACAAGGCGACTGTAGATGTAGTCTGGGATGACGGGCTCAGCTCCAAGTTTCCGCTTCCGTGGTTAATGGTAATGGCACCTTTGGTCGCTGCGAGAGTGGAGAGCCCGCAATCAGCCAGGAAGCTGGCGGAAAACAAGGGGTGGACCGTTGATAGCCTCAAGATCCCCGAGGTGTCTTACCAGAGTCTCTTCAGCGATGATGCGATAGCAGAGGAACAGGAGTCCATAATCCTTGCCACCATCGACAAGATTCTATCCTCTTCATCTCCAGGGATCATCAAGATTGTTGACCTTCCAGAGCCCAATTTCGAAGACGAACGCAATCACATTAACAACATCAACACCAAAGTCCTCAAACGACTATTCACCTCCATCTTCTATCATCCCATCCGTGGCGCCGATACGACTTTCAACGTCTCGTCCCACGACCATGACGCCACACGTAGAGTCGGCCTGCCAAACTACGAAACCACACAGGTCCTTCTTCCCCATGTCGACCACGCCTTCTGCGACCACCCCATTCAAGTCATGGGCTTCTACGGTCTCGAAGGCACAAGCCTGAACACCTGTACCTCTCCACTCGCCGCACTGGAGACGCTGAAGCAGGAATCCCCCGAATCCTACCAGCACCTGTGAAATGCCCCCATGGCCGTTGGTCGCATGTCTCGCTTCTACGGTAAACCGCTGCACCAAGCCACGGTCGATACGGCCGTCACCATGCAGCCTGGCACCAACCAAGTGAAGTACTTCCGCTGGCACTCCAATCTAATCAGCTCTCTCCTCACGCCATACGACTCCTACAAAGAAGCTCGCCTCGCGCACCAGAAGTTTCAGGAGATCCTACGTAGAGACACGCATCAGTTGAAGCTGGTGCTCGAACCGGGTGATCTCTATGTTTGGGATAACTTCCGTCTACTGCACGGGCGCGAAATGACGATGGAGACGCCGAGAACGGGTCTGGGGCAGACGGTGCCGGAGCAGATTGTGCATGATCGGTACCGAGCGCTGTGTACGACGCGATTGAAGGGTCACATTGATGGCGAGTGGCTGGTTCATATGCCGATGCCGCAATTGAGGAAGTTGAATTGAGGGAGTTGGTCCATATTTATGAGGCGGACTAATCCTGGATTGATGGCTAAACGTTGCCTTTGTTGGTAAGAGATATGCAATACCTTGATCATCAAACAGTTCGTTTTCCTTGCTTCCTAGATAGCCTGCTTATGAACGGTGACGTAAATTCTGTGAGATCTTGCTTCACCTGTTCGTATGATATCTTCTGACGCAATATATGCCTAATGGATCTAGAGAGCCCCCATTCGTACTAAGATCTGCGCCAGCGTCCGCTCGTCGCGGTGCAAATGCTAGTCCCCTCGTCACGGTGTAAATACTAATCCCCTCGTCACGGTGTAAATATCCCGCATATACACCCCTCCAGATTAATCAATTCAAACAGCACGCCCTACTACATTAGTATCCTCAAGTTTAGTTTAGATGACTTTTACGCCCTCCTCCATTGCTCCCACACTCCTACTTTCAAACGTCTTCTTATATCTTGAGTACGATCGGCACCTTATATCAACAATACTCGGTAGAGTTATGTGTGAAAAGGGTGCTCCTCCTACGAGATTTTCATGGATAGCTACAATAATAGCTATCTAACAGATTGAGATCGGAGTTTTCGTGTAGTCGCCAGTAAAAGAAATATCTGAGATTGTAAATCTGGATCATAAGATCGGGGAATAAAGACAATGAGAAAGATCTTTATTAGCACTTTCATGTGTGTCTGCAAAGCTTGATTTCAGGGAAAGACTTAATCTCTTACTACTAGCACATATATATTACAAGTTATCTCCTTAATCATTGCTATTGCATCTATTAATCTAATTAGCAAACTAAAGCTTCTATATATCTCGTTTATCGCATTTCAAGTAATTAGCATTTTCTTCTTATTGTCGTTAATATGTTCGCAGTTCTTCTCTTTGTTTTACGATCTTGTATTGTTTGCTATCTTCTATTGTATTAACAATTACAATCTATTGTTAACAAAATTTGTTTCTAAAATTTAAACAATCTATAAAACATAAAAAAAATCTATTTATATATAAATTAGCGTTTAAGTCTTGTAGAAGAGTTATAAGTAACTTATGCAGAATCTATTGCGTTGTCGAGAAGTTATTAATTGTATCTTTAGAGAAACAATTGTAAATAATACAAAAAGAGATAATCTAATTCTTATAAGAGAAATAAAGTATTTATATATTAATATTAATAATAAATAGAATTGTAAAGAAGTTGCAATTAAGTAAAAAGCAAATACAACAAGTCGAATATTACTAAAATAAAAAGCTTCGTAAAATCTAATTAAATATACTTTTTTTATATTATTGCGAAGCAATATATCTTTATTAATAAGATTATATTTAACAAAACAATAAAATAAAGATATATAATATATATTTCTATTAACAAAGACAATAGATATAATATAGATTTAATTAAAGATTGTTATTAAAGTATGCTTTCAATCTATATTGCTAATAAATATCTATCTTATATAACAATTTGCGAAGACTAATTTAATACAAAGATTATTTTAAGATAGATAGTAAATAATCTATTATTTTATTGCAACATCTTTTTAGCTTCGCAAAGTGTTATTATTATAAACAATATTAATATATATATTAATTTGCGTATTAAAGAGATTATTAAAATTTATAATTGCAAGATTTAATATTTATCTTTATACTTATTAGACTTTAATTTAATTAAACTAAATTTCAATATATTAAAAGTATAAATTAGACAATATTAAAATATTATTTGACTTGTATTTTTTAATAATTTCGATATATATTTATAATACGCAATTAAAAAGAGTCGATATAATTGTTTTGCGTATAAATACTTTAGATATAGCGTTAATAGACAATATATACTTAAGATAGATACATAAGAGTTAAATAAAAGACTTGCGAAGTACAAAGTCAAGATAAATGTAAAGAAGAAAGAGAAGAAAATTTAGATATAAAGATAAAAGTATATATATCTTAAAAAGATAGTTCGAGCGAAGTTAAATTTAAGATATAGATAAATCGATTTTAGTTCAAGTAATAGGTCGAAAATATTTATAAGAACTATATTAAATTGCATCAAATATGGAATTAAATAAATATATATTCTTATATATCTTTATATTAATTGTATATTTAGAAAAACAATTAGATAAAGTTTGCAAATTAAATAATTATCGAAGTCTACAAATTAATTTAATTAAAATCTTTTAAATAATATTATATATATAAGAAATATCTTGTTTTCAATATAAAATAGATTTATTTCTTCTAGTATTAGATTATCTTATTCTTGTTGTTTTTCTTCCTCTTCTTCTTCTTATCTTCTATCTTATTGTTATTATTTGCGTTATTGCTATTTTTATCAATAAATTTATTGTTCTACCGAATTATTAATAATCTCTTTAAAACTCTATAATAAGAATCAAATAAAACTAACTTTGTCTTAAATTTATATATTATTCTATTAGATATATTCTTTTCGATAGCAATACAATACAATATTAAGAAGAAGTCTATTATTAACTTTAGATTATCTATTGTTTACTCTTAATTCTTGACAATACTATATATTCTTCTTAATCTAATATAACAATCTAATAATATTTTTTTAAGAACCTATTTAAAGAACTTCTTGATAAGAATATTATTGTTAATATTTGTATTAATAAGACTTAATTTGCAAACAACAAGTAAAAAAAGAGAAAAAGAAGTAAAAGCAATTAATTTAATCTTTTATTTAATTGTTATTAGTTGTTCAAAATCTATAATAGATAATATTTGCTATAATAGAGATTGCACTTGCAAAGACTAACATAATTGTTAAGGCTATTAATATTAATCTTATATTTAATTTGCAAACTTTGCTTTAAAAATGTAGATCGTAAAAGTTATCTTACTTCTTTAATCTATTTATAATAGATATAACTCTTGCAATAACTTGTATATAAATATGTTTACTTTTTTATTAACAATAGCTTTGAATTATTGCGTTTGTTTTAAAGTCTCTATATTATAATACTTTATTTGCATTTAATAAATTCTAACTTTAGTCCTAGATGTATTTAGATCTATTATAACAAAAGTTGCAATTTTCTATTACTAATATTTAAACTTTGTGCAAGATCAAGATTAAAGCTTGTAAATCTTGCATTATCTACGAAAATCTAGAAATCTAAGTCAAGCTTTACGAGAGACAATCTTGATATTCTTCAATATTGCGCTCGTAAATACGTTTGTTCTATATAGTAATTATAATTTGTCTACGTAAGATGCGCATACGTTCTCTTAATTTATTAGATTTGTCTCAAAAATGTAGTTTGCTTAAATCGACAAAATCTAATATTTAAAGCAAAAATTATAAAGATTTAACGCAACTATGCAACTAGCGAGCAACTGCAAATATTTGTGCACATTGCAAATATCAAAACTTTACGCGTTAAAATATAGTTTAACTCGATAAAGATTTTGCAACTTTATTGAACTTTAAAAAAATAAAACAAGCTCTTCGAGTAGATTTTGTCTCGACAATACTAATTTAAGTACGTAGAATAGATAGAGCTATAAGATCTATAGAATCTAATAAATATCTTGATTTCTATTAGTTCGATCTATCTTTCGAAACTTAAATGTTGTTAATATAATTAATAAAGCAATAATTATTCTAATTAATATAACATTTGTTGTAGTATTATTAATAGACAATAAGTTAACAATCAATATTGCTTATATTCTTTGCAATATCTACTTTGCTTCTTGTTTGTTCTAATAATCGATCTATTCTAGTAAAGTTAGTCTTCGATATAATATTATCGATTAGAGAATCTAAGAATAAATTAATACATAATTGTTTTTATAAGATAAAAACGAAAAAATTAGTTAAGTTCTTGTCAACAATAGCAATAGTCTTAATTCTAATTATTAAATTAGAATAGAATTTTATTGTTTAAGCTTTAACTATATTAACAACTTTGCTTTATTAAGATACTAAAAAGTTATTAATAGATTAATAAATTTGTATAGCTCTTATGTGTTTTGTTCTAACAATTATTATAGTATTTTGCAAGATTTAGTTCTTGTTAATATTCTATTTATTAAACTTTAAGTTGTTGTTAAACAATTGTTTGAAAGCTTAGATATTAAACTTGCTAATTGTTTATATAATTGTAATATAAGCTTACTTTAAATACTTGTTAACGCAAAGTTTAATCTTTATCTTTATCTTAGAATTATAATATTTCTTCTCTATTTTTAACTTTTTTAATTTAGAATTAGACAATTAATTTAACTTCTTTTAAGTCTTATACTTCTTGTAAAGACAATAAAAAGTCTTAACTTTATTGTATTTTTTAATACTTTTTAATTATTTACGTTGCTTTTTCTCTTGTCGCACTTCTACTTGTGCGCAAGCGTTTAATATTTTCTTGTTTATCTTGTATTTGCGTTTGCGAACAATATTATTAACAAAATCGCGAATAACAACGTTAAAAAACTTCTTTTTAGTAACAATATTTCGTAAGTTATAAATAATAGACTTTGTTTTGCAAGCATTACAACTCTCTAATCAATGTTCTTGTTATTTTCTTTTAAATATTGTTAACGTAGATTCTACACAACAAGATTATATAGTTAATAGTAGAGAGATAGAAATGTTTGCAATAGTATTGCGAATATCGCTATTAATAATATAAAGATTATTGTTTAATAGAGAAGCAAAAGAAGTAGAAGAAAAAGAAGAAAAGAAAGAAGATACTTAATTATTGTTTACAATTTCTCGATCTTTATCTTTAAAGATAATAGTAATACAAGCAATAGATTATCTTTGTCTATTAGAGACACAAGACAATATAGATTAATAAGAAGAGACAAGATCTTAATTGCAATATTAAGAAGACATATTACAAATCTAAAAATTGTATAAATTTAAAAATTTATATAAATAGAAGTTTTAGTTTTATTCGTATTTTGACAAGTAGATTGAGCTAAATATATTAAGATATTTTCTAATTTTTTTAGATTTTAAAGATTTGTAAACATAGATTTAAACAAGTATCGAAATTATATAATTAAGTATATTAGATACTAGAACTATTTATTAGAAACAAATAAAGAATTATATTGTTTTCTACAAACTTATATTATAATTTAGATATAATATTAAATTCAACAATTACTATTATTATTCTAACGAATATTATTCTAACGAATATTATTCTAACGAATATTATTCTAACGAATATTATTCTAACGAATATTATTCTAACGAATATTATTCTAACGAATATTATTCTATTTATTAATCTAATAACTTAACATGTTTAACTAATTGTTCGATTAATTGTTCGATTAATATTGTATTATTTATTTAGATATTTAATTCTTATATAAATTATATTCGAAGTATTAAACAATAATTAGATTGATCGTCGAATTGAGTTATGATATCATCTCTCTAACTCGATCCAACGCCAAGATCGAGTCGTAACGATTTTTTGGAATCGAATCGCTCAAAGTAGTTTAGCGCGAAGCGCGCTAAACTACTTATAGTAATCGACTAAACTACTTTGAGCGATTCGATTCTTCGATTTTTTTTGACCCTAGTCATGGCATTTGCACGTGACATTTCTAGGTCAACGCGATTAGTCTAACAATAATATTGCTTTGTTTGTTTTAATTAATATTGCAAAGCGCAATTAAAGCAACAATATATAATTTATTGCAATTAGATTTATATATATTGTTTTGTCTTATTGTTTATTTAATGTTTCTAAACTTATTTGTTAATTTAGCAATGGCGTTACTTTAATTTGTACTCTCTTTAATTATTAATTTATTCCATCTTGCAATATTTATTATTATATTCTTAACAATTCTTTAAGTCTTCTATTTTTGCTTTGCAATCCTTGTTGCTATAATTTTAATTATCTTAACAATATCTTGTTTTCGCTTCGCAATCTTTATTGCTATATCTTTTATTATCTTGTTAACATAATTGGTATTAAGATTCTACTAATTATTATTATATAGCAAATTGTATATTTTCTAGTTATAGAAATTATTAATATAGAAACTCTTGTTTGTTTTGTTTGTCGAAACAATATAAGTATTGTATTTAATAATTAATAATATCTATAATTAATGCAAACTTAAATCTTGTTAATTTAACTAATATTTTTAACTAGAATAACTTGTTTTAATTATTTTATAAATATTATAAGAAAAGTTATTATTGCGTTATTGCAAAATATTTATTAGAGTTTCTTAATAATATATTGCTTTTTCTTTACAATTGTATTGCTTATTATTAAGATCTTAAATCGTTATTACAATTAACTATTATTTTATTAATATTTCTTTAATATAGTTTAAGATCTTTTATTTTGTTCTTTTGTTATCTATTTATTTCTTTGCGTTAAATAGATAGTTTTAAGTCTATATCTAGTCTTGCTAGATTGAATTGTTCTTGTTGCTCTAGATATAAGAGCAACAAACTATTTTGCAAGTCTATTTATTAATATTTGTTGTTTTAATAGTATATTTTTAGCAAATAATAGAGAGATAAATGCAAACAAAATAGTTATTTACTTACAAGAGATTATTCTTCTTGCAATAGAAGAAGATATTCTTGCTTTTAAAAGTTGTTTTTCTTTTCTTTTGTATTCGATTTTTTACAACTTGTTAATAACAAAAAAACAAATTAAGAACTTTAATAAAATTAAGAATTTAAAGATTTAATAATATTAGTAGTATATCTTTAATACTTAAAACTTATATTAATTATCTTAAATCTACTTTTTATATTCGAATCGATTGCTTATTAAGACAACTTTAACTTTTGTAATTGTAAAGCTTTTGTAATCTTAATTTTCTTGTTTATATTAATCTAATTAATTGTAATATTATTTTAATTAAATATTGTGTTAATTTAATTAAGCGCTCTTGAATTATTATATAGTAATAGATTGTTTATTGTTTATTTTTTAAATTTTTAAGTATTGTAATACAAGATTTATTCTTAATAGTTTAAATACTTATTAGTTCGATTATATTGCAACTTAACTTCTTTGTATATTATCTCTTCTATTAAATTGTTATATTTAATTAAAGCTTTATATTTCTTTATATGTAAGATTTAATAACTTAATATGTAATACTTAAAAAAGTTAAAATAGTCTATTAAATCTCTCTTTTCTTTTTGAAATTTGCAAAAAATCTTCTTTAATTTATTAATATAATACAAGATATAATTTATATAACGCAATATTTTATTGTTGTAAGTTTAATAATATGCTAGCATAACAAAGTCTAGAAACGCTTGAATGCACAATATTGTATACAATAAAATTAAAGTAAGCAATAAGACTATTGTAAGAACTAGTTAACGCAAAATTAACTTCTACTTATTATCTATTTATTGCTTAACTTTACTAAAATAATTGAAGTATTTAAATCTTATATATATTGTTACAAGTTAAAAGCGTTGCTTATACTAATTTGCTATACTTTCTCTTAAGAAAATAGAAATATCTTAACTTCGCTTAAATTGTAAAATATAATAATTAATAAGTTTGCAAATTTATTTAAGCAAATAATTTACAATATTGTTGCTATAAAGTTAATGCAGAATATCTATTATTATTGTATTATAAATATTTACAAATTAATACTTTCAAGCAAAGTTCTTTATTGAATATACTTAATTTAAATGCTTATTGGAGATGTTATTTTTAATCTAGTAAAGCATTTACGTCTAAGTACTTTTGTAAATATAACTAGATTAATTAATATATATATTTTTGCGCTAGATAAATAGAATTGTGTATATATTGAAATATTATTTGCTTTTAACATTAATAATTAGAATTTGTTTCTTATAATCGACATTTATATTAATTAATATAGAATAATTATATCGAGTATATTTGTTAACGCGAAAAATAGATATTTCTTTAATAGCAAAAGTCTTGATAGTTGCAAACAATCAATTAGAATAAATACTTTATAAAAAAATTCTTGCTCTTATACTTAAGAATTATTTTTATCGTTCGATAATATATATTAATCTTAATATTTGTATTTTTTAATTTAACAATCGAAAGAAAATTTAGCTAGATAAAATTTAGATCATTCCAATTTCTTCTTGTCTTATTATCGAGATTCTTAATTGTTATATATATTAAATATATCTATTTGTTGTTGTATCTTCTAGTTAATAAAATCTTGTTAATAGATAATATAATATATATTACAATTGCTTTATTTAAAAAACTTAATTAAGTTCTTTATTATCAATTACTTGAATTAAACTTATTATATATTTAAATCTTTCTTATTATATTTTATTAATAAACTAGCTAGTATACTAGATTGTTTGCAAACGTCGAATAATTAATAAGAAATTCGATTGCTTCTATTATCTCTTAATACTAAACTATATAAGATCGATTTTGCAATATACATGTTGTTTTACTTAATTTAAATTAAGTATATATCTAGACGTTGTTGCAATCTTTATAAAAAATATAATATAAATTCTTTTATTATTTGTTTAAGCTTTAGAAGCTGAAGTGATTGTGCAGTAGTTTAAGATCAATAATGCTAAAAATCTATTTATATTGTTAATTATGCATTTAGATTGCAAGAATTAATAAGTTATAATATAATTAGTCTAACTATTAAATAATTAGTATATCTTTTTGTTTATTAAGTTAAAAGAGAAGTCTATTCGAATCCTTGGATTGAACAAAAAAAAGTGTCCAACCTAGTCCAACGATTACACTAAAGATTCTAGCTTTTATTGCTTTTTTTATTGTAATTTATTTCTTAAATTTGCATTTAACAATATACTTAATATATTTAATATCGATTGTAACTTTAACAAAGAGAAAGCAAAAAAATTAAAAGAAGAAGAAAAGAACGTAAATTAGAGAGATATAATAGAAGAAAATATTTAAAAGATTGTAACTTCGATAACGTCTTCGAAAGAAAAGATAGGTTATAAGATAATATTAAAATGCAATTAAATTAAGTTAGAATATTATATCTTTATTTTCGCGAGATATTTCTTTATTATAATTGTATATTTACGCAAGATTTTAATTGTATTAGTAAAGAATAAAAAGATAGTTAACAATAGTACTCTAGACTTCTATTGCTTTATTTATCTTAATCTATTTCTTAAAAACAAATTTGACAATATACTTAATATATTCGATATTAATTGTAACTTTAACAAGAAGAAAGCAAAAAATCTAAGAAAAAGAATAGAGTAAATTAGAAAAATATAATAGAAAACAACGCTTAGAAGATTCTAATTTCGACAAAGTCTTTTAAAAAAAAGTTTAATAGATTGTATTTAAATGTTGTTAGACTATATTAAAATACTATATCTTTATTTTCTTAAATCTTGTTCGAGTCTTGCTATAATTGCGCGTTTATATAAGATTTTAATCTTAATAATAGATAAGAATATCTAAAAGATTATAAATTAATAAAGTCTTTGAAGAGTTTAATTATTCTAGCTTATATCTACTTATTAATAGAAAGAGATTGTTAAATTATATCAGATTAAGTCAAATTATATTAGATTTTTCTCTCTCTCTTATTTTGCTCTCTTTCTCTTAAATTAATAAACTTATTAAAGTTTTATTTATAAGATTATTTAATAACAGTTAATTTGTTGTTCCTCTCTTTTTATTTTATTTCTCGATATAATTAAATTATAAGCGCGCGCTTTGCATTAAAGACTTATTAAATAAAAGCAATAATAACAAAGATAATAATAGTAAAACTACTATAATCTTGCTTAAGTACAATTAATATTATATCTAGTTAGTTGTTATAAAGCATTTTAAGTTATTTTTGTTCGATATTAGTTGTTCTATTAGCAATTAACAAAGCTTCTTCTTATTTTGCTCTTCGAAATTTAATATAGCAATTAAAACGCTAATAAAGTTAAGTTTTAAATAATAAAGTATTAGATCAACTTTAGTTGTTAATTTGCTTAGTAGATTGTCTATTAAGAGCAATTACTATAGCAAAATTAACTATATTAAGTATTATATATATTGTTCGAATATATTATTTTCTTGTTCTATAAAAGAATAAATACAATATTGCTACTAATAAGAATTGCATGACTTACAAATAATTTTAAGTAAACTAGTACAATCTTTGCTAGTTTATTGCTTAATAACTAGATATATTATATATAGCAAAAAGAATAACAAAAAAATATTAATATTAAATATAAAGCGAAAAAAATTGCGCTAAGTATTAACTATAAAATCGAAAATACTAGACAATTTATCTTTGCTATTGTTATTAAATTGATTATTTTTGTTAGACTATCGAGAGTTGTTAATTTGACAAAAATTATTAAATTAACAAAAGAGATTAATCTAGATATAATTATTAATCTAGCAATATTTATGCAACTAGATACTTTCTTTTGCTTGTCTTAGAAGAATTAAAAGTTAAAACTTTATTATTAGAAATTTTAGATCTTAACTAACAACTTAATTCGATTTTCTCTTAATAGATAACAATAAAAAGTATGCACGCAATAGATTACAAATATATTTTTAAGTTCGACAATTAAATATAATTACTAGCTGTCTAATAGTCTATAAACTAGATCTTTAGAAATTCTAAATTCTTAAATATTTCGATTAGAAGTTGAATTAATAATTGCGTCAACTAATTGTTAATATACATTAAAAAAAGACTTAATTAATCTACAAATACAACAAAGAATAAAAAAGAAAATTAGATAATTGTATTGTTTGCTTAGTCGATTTAGATTAAACTAATATCTAATATTTAATAAACTATTAATAAACAATAAAAGTACAATCTTAAGTAAAGTCTTTGTGCATATAATAAACTTTAAAGAATGTTATAATTCTAGCAATAATTATTGAATTGCAAAGTTACTTTCTTTATTTACAAGTTAAATATAAGAGATTCGAGATCTTGGTTAACTTCTATTTATCTTTGCGCATTAATTATTTTTCTTATTTTTCTTATTTTTGCAATTCTTTTTTAATGTCTACTTCTTTATAATAGACAACTTCTTTTTCTTATTTTTAAATTTTTTGCGTATTTTCTTTGTTAATATTATCTCTTTATTGTTTGACTCGATTGTAATTTTGCGTCTCTTTATCTTCTTTGCGCTCTTAAATTTCTTCTTGCTCTTATTAGATCTAAGATACATAAATTCTTTATCAATATTTATATTGTCTTTTGCTAATAGATTGTCGAACGTAATTTAACTTTAGAAGCTATTAGTATATCTTTATTATTACTAGAAATAATTACTAGAAATTTGCTTTATTATATATTTAAAAGAGAACTTCTATTCTTAATTAAGTTGTGTCTTGCTATTAGTATTAACAACAATCATTAATAATATTTGACGCAAAAAATCTATACCAAAAAAGAGCTAGAACTTGCTTTAACTACAATAGATATTAATAGAAATCTAGAATTAACAAAGTAAAAAATATTCTTTTGTTGTAACAAATAACGCAATGAATATATTACTAAAGTATATTGTCGAACAGTTATCTTTTCTTATATGATATATATATTGTATATATTGATATTTAAAGAAGTGCAATTATTTGCAACAAATATAAGTAAAATTTATTTGTTATCAATATATTTTTTAATCTTGTTTTAATAAAATCGAAGCTATTTTGTTGTAAATAGAATTAACAAACTTTAATTTCTAAATTTAATATAATTAGAAAATATAGACAATCTTAAAAATAATAATAATAATTTATAAATTTATTTAAATATCTTAGCTTCTTTGCAATCTTTATTTAAAATTTTTTTTATCTAATTAATATTTCTATCGAATTAAATTAGCTTATCTATAATATTCTAATAAAATTAGAAGAAATTAGTTTAACATAATATTTTTGTTAGAATAATCGAAATCTTAAATATATAATATCTATATATTTAATTACTGCATTTTTATTTTAGTTGCAAAGAATTACTTACTTTAATTTTGCAATACTTTGTATCTTGTTTAAGCTTATATATATTAAAATTTCTTAAATTGTTCTTATTATTCGAGTCTCTAATTGTTATATATAGAATATTATATCTACTTAATATTTTCTTAGATATTTATTTTATCAATTTATTTTAAGAGTAATTTGCAACTTTTGTTGCAATCATTAATATTGTCTTAAATTTAATATTTCTTGTTAATTAATAATTGTTATATTACTTTCATAAAAAAAAAAAATTCTACAAATTTGCAATTATTAATAACTCGAATATGATATATCGAACTTCTATAATATAATTAAAGAAAAAATATCTTCTTAAATATGTTTCTATTTAAAAGAGTATTAACAAAGCTTATTACTATAACTTAACAATTTCAAGTAACTTAACTAAAATATTTTCTTTTCTTTGATTTATTATTATGTTAATCTTTAAACAACACAAAGATAAAAATATAAAATTGCGAATATTAAAATAAGCAATAAGTAAAGAAAAAGAAATTGTTAATAATTGCTAAAAGTCGAAGTCAATCTTAAAGCTTTATAATAGTTTAGTTACTTTCTTAAGAGAACAATATTGCAAAAACAATTCTTGAAATTAATTTAATAATAAATAATATTAATATAATTTGCTTCTTTGTAATAAATATATCTTAACTTAAATAGAAAGAAAATTATATCGATAGCTTAAAGTGTCTATCTACTATAGCTATAATTTATTTCGAATATTTGTTAAATAAAATATATTAGTCTTTCGAGTTTTAAAACAATAAAACAAACAAACTTTTACAAAAAACAAAGAATAATAATATACGCAATTTAGATTGCTATAGACTTAAGCAAAAATTAGCAATTAAAAAGATAACAAAAGTAAGAATTAACATTGTTTAATATCTTCTTATAATAATAAACGCGCTAACAATTATTAAAATTATAAAGCAAACTAAGTTGCTAGCGCAAAAAGCTCTACTTTCGATAAATATCTTAAATAATAAGAAGAGCAATTTAAACAACAATAATTACAAATCTATTCTTATATTATTGTTCTTTTTTACTTTGTTTCTTAAATTTATCTTTATATTATTGCTCTCTTTTACTTTGTTTTTCAAATTTATTTTTACAATATTGCTCTCTTCTATTAGAATTCTTAAGTCTATACTTACTTTGTTGCGCTTCTTTACTTCTTTTTTTAAACTTACACTTATATTGTCTTAATTCTTTTTATTACTAGCAATACTAAATTTACTTTAAAGCGTTGTAAATAAAATCGAAGACAAAATTAATAATTTATTACAAGAAATAATACGCAAAGTTATAAACAAGATATACAATAATATATTTAAAGATAATAACAAGTTTGTAACAAGTTTGTAACTCAATGTCGCTATTACTATAAAAAAATATAAATATACTCAAATTAGTATTAGCGTAAATATAAAAAGTCTAGAAGACAAGCTTTATATCTTGCAATTAAGATATTGATTTATATTATTATTAGAATTTAGTTATTTATGTTTATTGTTATACTTAATTATATTAGTAAGAAGAGATAACAAAATAATTAAAATATCTTAAAATATCTTTATATTAAGTCGAAAAATGTCGAAGCTTATTAACAAATTTTGTTAAAGAGTTTGTCTATAAAAATTGAGTATTTTAACAATATATTGTAAATTAAAAGTAAATAAGCAAAAGATAACTTAAATAAGACTTTTCTTTTAATAATACAAGTTTATAAATATATATTATTTCTTTGTAAATTAATTAATATTAAAGTATATTAAACTAACGTAAATAAATTAAAATAATAGTAAGTCGAATATTTCTTAAACACTAAATAAATATTGCTCTCGATTAATAAAATAGTAAGACAAACAACTTTACAAGTTATTTGTGTTTGTTTACAAAGATATAAGTATATAATTTATTAATCTATTGTTCTTGCAAAATAAGATTGATATTACTTGTCTCTATATAGAGAAAAACTTAGTAAAAATATACAAAAATTAGTATAAGATCTTGCTTATTAACGTTACTTAATAACTATAAAGATATTAACAAACAAAAATTAAGAAATAGAGCAACTTAGTATTTAAAGATATATTTAATCTTAACAATTAACTTTATTATAAGAACAATTAAAGAAGTAAACTATTAAATCGAGTATTTTAATTTAGTTCTACAATATTTAATAACACTCTATTTTGCTTAAAACTTAAGCAAAGCTTAATTATTAATAATATTGTTTAAACAATAAAAGAGTAATTGTTAATTAAATAAAGCTTAATAAAATAAATAAAGAGACTTTAAATTATAAGCAAATAATTTAAATACTATCGAAAGAAAGAAAGATAATATTGATATTTTATTAATTTTCTAGATAAAGAGTTTTAGAAAGCTTATAATTTATATCTTTTAAAAAGCTAATTTTTTACTTTGTGTTATTCGAAGTCTTTAAATAAAATATATTTATTTATTTACTTCTAGTTTCTACAATAACAATTTTAGCAAATCTTGACAAACAATATAATACTTTTTGTAAAACATATATTGAAGCAATAATAAAGAAGATTTAAATATTTATTTAGAAGATATTTGCAATTATTAATTTATATTTGCTTTAAATATTTAACGCAAGTTGCTTTTAAGACAAAAAGTTAAAAATAATATTGTTGCTAAATAAGCTTGTTTTTCAAGTAACAATATCTAAAGTATATAAAACAAATATTAAAATACTTCGAGTTGCAATCTTAAATAAACTTCGAATACAATATTTTAACATTAAAATAATAAAATTAATAAAAGACATTTATATCTTCGCGTTATATTATCTATATTTATATTATATTTTTTTAACGCTAGCAAAAATTAATCTAGTTAATAATTTGCAATTTATCGAAGAGAAATTGTAAATTAAAAATTAACTAAATACTAAAACAAAGAACAAAATATATAAATATATATTTATTATTATTGTAATTACAAAAAGTAAGCTTAGAATAACAATAAGAATACTTTATAAAAAACAAAAAAGAAGTTATTATATCTTTAATTTATATTTTTTTTCCTAATTGTTATATATATAGTTAGCAAAATAAAATTATTATTGCAATTCTAAATAGCAATAATCTTAATTTAAGACTAATATCTTTGTAATAACTAAGCAATAAACTATATATACAAATTAATTTGCTCGAATTAATTATACTTACAAGAAAGAGAAAATTGTTAATTATATACTTTTAAATTGTTTAACTTCGAAGTTAAGATTAACTTTTAGTTATATATTTCTTTTGCATTTGAAGAAACAAAGCATTGTTAATAAAGAATAGAAATTAAACTAGCATAACAAGTTGTAAATTATAAAATAAATTCAAAATTTATTTTTTAAATTATAAATTATTAAAGAAGAATTACAATTTCGAGTCTAAACGCTATTATAATATTCGATAATTCGATTTTTTTGTTGTTAAACAACAAGAATAACTTAGAACGCAATATTATAATATTAGAAGAATTCTTTATAAACTCGATTTTAAATCTTTAATAAGAAAGAGTACTTTTAATAAGATATATATAGAGACTATATATATTAAATAATTATTTAATAATTATAGTATTAACAATAAAATTGTATTAAGACAATCTAAACAAACTAAAATATTTACAAAAGATTTTGTATACAAACTATTAAGATAGTTGCAATAATTCGAAGTATATAATAATATTTTTAAATTTTATATAACGCAATTAAGTTTTCTAGACTACAATTAGTCTAATATAAGCTAATATAATCTAAAAATTATAGCAATATTAAAAGATACTTTAACATCTTCTTTTTAAGTAGAACTTTTTTCTAATTTAATACTTTAATTACTAGATATTCGAGTAATTAAAATATATTAATTTTGTATAAAATGCAATTTTAGAATTAAATACAACTAGAGCTTCTTTATACTTGTTAGTTTAATATAGTTTAACGTTCTATAAATTTAATATCTATTATAGAGACTTGCTTTAAAGATATCTTATATATTCTTTTGTATATTAATTTTAACTTGTTTAATAAATCTTCAAATTACTAGTTAAAGCATCTTTAAAAGCTAACAACTTCAATTAAATAATACTATTTTATGCTAGCTTATATTAAATAATTGCGAAAACTAAGTTTATCTTAAATCTTGTCTTTATTCTTCTACTTCTTTAATTTTCTCTTTAGTACTCCAATAAATTTTAATTATATTAGCATATTTGTTAGCAATTAGTATATCTCTTTAAAATAATAATTGTATTTAATTTTAATTTATTCTTTTTTTTACAATCTTAATTAAAAACTCATATTAAAGATAAGTTTTAGACAATCGATTTCATAATTAATAAGAAGTATAAGAAAATTATTAATACTTTAATTGTTAAGTCTAAGAAGCAAAGTCTTATAAATAAATTATTAATAACAAAAAACAATAAACAAAAGTCTTAAAATTCAATTTAAAAATTTTAAAAAATATAGTTAAGATTGTTTCTTTTCTCTAGTCTAAACTCAACGTAATCTTAAAAGACGTTTAACTATATATTATAGAATATTCGTTATTATAGCAAGTAACAAGTAAAGAAGAAGAAGTTGTTAACAATTATTAAAAGTTATAAACAATTTCAAAGCACTATAATAACTTAGTCTCTCTTCTAAGAGAGCAATATTGCAAATATCATCTTCGAGATTTATTGTATAATAGATAATATCAACATAGTTTGCTTCTCTATTATAGATATTCTTAAAAAGCAATATTAAGAAGCTATTTTTAACAAATTAAAATCTATTTATCTCGACTTTAATTTCTTTTGAAGCTTTGTTAAGCAAAATATATTAATAATTCGAGTTCTTTAATTGTAAAACAAACTTACTTATATAAAGAATTAAAGATACTAATATATGCAATTGAGATTGCAATAAAAACAACAAATTATTTGTTTTCAAATTAATAAAGAAATAAATAATAAGTAGCTCTTAATATTAACGCAAATTAATAGATTTATTAATAAATAATATAATTATAGAGAAGACACAATTACTTGCGCAAGAAACTCAAGATCTAATAAAAATCTTAAGTAATAAAAAGAGAAATTCGAATATTCTTAAATATGGATCTACTTCTATATTGTTGCACTTTTACAATTTATTTTACAAATCTACTCTTTTGTTATTGCAATCTCTTATTTTATTTTATAGTTTTACTATTACGTTATTGCGCTTTAATACTTTATCTCTTAAATTTAAATTTATTCGATTGCATTCTTATATTTTATTTCTTAAACTTACGCTTATGCAATCTTGACTTTTATTATTATTAATATTGTTAAATCTATCTTAAGATATTATAGATTAAATCGAAGATAAGATTAAATATTTGCTAAAAGATATAATACAAGAGATTGCAAACAATATATATATTAATATATTTAAAAATAATATTAATATCAAGTCGAATTTGTAACTTAAAATTGTATTTAATAGAATATAAAATATTAGAAATTTCGAGAAAAAATTAAATCTATCTATAATAGACGCAATAATATCATAAGTCGAACTTTATATTTTAAAGTTAAAATATAAGCTTATTTAATTGTTAGACTTAAACAACTAAAATAGACAATAATATTCGATTATATAAATAAGACTAGATAGCTTAAATACTACAGTTTTATTAAATGTTTATAACTCTTTTACAAGAAGATGCAAGAGAAATCTTAATAGATTAAAATTCAAAGATATAGCAACAATCTTCGACAATTTCTAGTTATATACTATATATTAAATATAAAGATTTGAACAAAAATATTGCGAATTTTTTTTCTATAACAATATAAGATTGAACAAGATATAATATTTTCTTATATATAAATTAATGTCAAAATATATTAGACTAATATTATTAGATTATAATAATAATCGATTTAATTGTTCTTACAAAATAAATTAATATTGCTTTAAATTAATAGAAAATAAAGAAAAGTAATTTTACAAAGTACTTGCAATCTTTAATAAAGAGAAAATTATAAAATCTAGATAATTTTTGTTCTATTTAGAAGAAGATCGAAATAATTTGTTTATATATTAAGAAAAATTTATTGCGTTAATTTAAAGTTAAATACAATGTAATATTAATTATAGTTTCGAAAGATATTTAATTGCATTAACTTAGTAAGTTTAATAACTAAATTAATTCTATCTTTGTAAACGTCTTAAATCTTAATAGATAAATTTAATATAAAGATATTTACAACAATTATAAGCTAGACAAAACAATATTAACAAGAATGTTAATCTTAGAAAACAATATTTTGCAATAAGAAATTAATCGATATTTTATAATTACAACAAACAATTTATATTATTTATAAGTTGCAAATTAATTTGTTATAAAGAAGTCTTTGTATTTTAACAAAAATACTAAATTAATTTTTATAGAAATTATATTTTGCAATATTATATAAACGAAAGTTATTAAAAATAAGTTTTATATCGAAAAATATTTCGATTTGTCTATTTTTAAAAAAAGTAATAAACTAAATAGTTAACAAAAATATCTTTACAACAAGAGAGTAGTTATTGTTCGAACAAAGATTAATAAACTTAATAAAAAGACTTTAGATTATAAGATAACAAAGCAATTACTACTAACAAAAAAAATCATATCGATTGCTTATTAATTTAACAAATAAGATATTTTAGAAATATTATAATTAATAGTATTCGATTAGCTCTAGTTTTATCTTGCGTTATTTAAGATCTTTAAATAGAAGAAAAGTATTTACTTGTTTTAAGAATTTATATTTAAAATTATATTAAATTCTAACAAATATTTTAAGCTTTTTTGAAAAAAAGATTTTAAAGTTACAATTAAAGAGAATTAAAAACTTGCGAAGACAATCTTAATAACTATTAATTTGTATATATTGCGTAAATCGAATATTAATTGCTTTAAGAACAAAAAACTTAAAAAAATATTTTTATTAAACAAACTAAGTCTAGAAGTAATAATATCGAAAATATTAAAAACATATATTAATACTTTGCGAAATGCAATACTAAATAAGCTTTAAACATATTACAAGAACGCGAAAATTATAGAAGTAACAAACAATATATATAGATTAGCGCTATATTGTCTTCGAATATATTTTATATTTTCGATATTAACAAACATAGTCTTAAACAGCAACTTAAAGCTAATTAGAAAGAAATTTTGAAGTAATAAGTAACTAAATTAAAGTACAAAAAGCGATTTGTATTAATTAAATTTTAATACAATTGTAAACTTAAGCTCTAAACTAAAACTTATAAAAAAGAATATTAGAAAAAGAGTAGAATTTACAATAAAAAAAATTGTCTTTATAGACTTCTTAATTGTTATTTATCTTATAAATAAAATGTACTTGTTATATTAAAAATAAAGAATAAATATCTTAATTTAAAACTAATTTTTTAAAAATAATTAAATATAAAGCTACGTATTCGATTTAAGCTATTTAAGTTTAATTTATTTACAAAAAGAGAATAATTCTAATTAATACTTTTTAAGAGATAAGAAATTCCAAAAGCGAAGAATTGATTAACAAGAACAATTTGCGTATATTAGTAAGAATATATATTCTAACAAAAAAATAAAATCTAGAAAAAGACAATTAATTTTATATTATAGAGTTAAATTACCAAGTAAATTGAGAGTTATAAGTCGAACAAAAAGAATAAAAATTTGTACAAAATTAAAAATATAAAATATAAAATTTGTCAATCTTAATCTTCTATAGAAAAAAACAATTATAAATTAGATAATAATTGATTCGAGAATAATTAATTATATAATGCAAGTTTGTGTTAAAAACAACAATAAAATTATATTTGTTAAAAATAAAATAATCTTATTAAGTAGATTGATCGCGAGAAACCGAAAATATTACGTAAGAGCATTAAGATTCGATTTCTCGATTTTTTTTGAAATCGAATTGCTTAAAATAGTAACTTTTCAACTAAGCTAAACTTATTATAGTAATAAGCTAGCTTCTTTAAGCAATTCGATTTTATTCGATTTCTTAACAATTTGATTTAATTTTAAAGTTGAGATCGAATATTAAATCGACGATTAGTCTATTATTAAGTAATAAGACAATTATATAACTAGACAATAAAGATAAAAAAACTTAAGAAAAGAAAAGTTTAAAATTACATAACATTTAAATACAAAATTGCAAAAAATATAAATAATTTCTCTTGCAAGCTTTTTGTTTTAATAGAATATTATTATAAGTATTTTAAATAAATTAATTTGTTGTACTATACTTAAAAATTGTTTGAGCAATATTCTTTCTATATTTGCAATACTATATAATTAATATTGTAAAAATAGATTAAACAATATTTTTAAAGCAAAAATAGTTAGTTTAATTAATTAAAGATTAGATTAATACAACTTTAATACGCTAGCAACTATTATTATTAATAGAAGAAATCTAATTAAATTAATTATTGTAATGTTAGCGATTAATAATCTAATAAACACATTAGTGTTAAGTTCTTGTAATAGCAACTTGACGCTATGCAAAGATTTTTCTTTAAGAATTCTCTTTTAAAATTCCTACGAATTAATATCTCCCTAAACTATAGTTCTACATATTACGTAATCTAGCTTTGTATGCGTCAATATAGCGACGTCTTGTTACATGTTCGTATACAATCTTATAGTATTAATTTGTCTCAATCTATAAAAACGATTGTTTAACAAAATAATTGATACGACACGCAATACAAGACAAAATCTAAATAATAACAACAATATTGCAATGTCTTAACAATCGAAGAACGAAAACAATGCGAGAATTTAATTTGCGTTAATTACGAATCTCGAGATTATATTACAAGAAAAATCTTTGCAAGACAACAACGTTGTGTCGTTGCTATTATTCGATAAAAATATTAATTATAAAAAGTTACTTGTTAAGAAGCAAACAAAGAAATGTAGACTTTAAGCAAAACGAATTTTTTTGTATTGCTTAAACAAAAAACAAATATTTTAAAGAGTTTTTTTGTTAAAACAAAATTAGAGCGTCTAATTTGCGTCGCTTTCCCGAAAATAACTCTAATAACAAAAACAACAAATCGACGTTTAAGAAGTAGCGCTTTGCACAATTTATAAAATCGATTAATTTAGATCTATATTATAAAAAGAACTTTAAGAAATAAAAAGATTAAACTTGAAGTGCTAGAAACTTTTTCAAAGTTAATAAAGAGTAATTCTTAAAAGAACTTACAAAGATTTGTTAAGTTTAGCAATTTCTTCGCGATGTATTTGCGTTGCAATAGAAGAATTACAAGAACAAAAATAAAAACGAGATTAAGAAATAAGATTAAAAGCAATTTACTAAGTATTTGATTAATCTTATTAAGAATCCGAAGAATTGTCGTTCTGCTTTCTCTCAAAAATATAAGAACGTTAAGCAAAAATTATTGTAGAACGTCAACAACTTTGTAGTATATCTTGAAACGCTTAAAGCGAATCTTGACTAAACTAATTGCGTCGAATCGAATTATCGAGTTCGAATCAAGTATTCGATTCGAATCTTAACGATTCGTATTAATTCGATTCGAAAGTCTTGACAATTCGATTTCTAAAGTTAAAATTGACAATTCGAATCAATTTCTATACTTAAAATCGAAATTCGACTCGAAAAATCGATTCGAATCGTCAAGACTTAGTATTAGTATAAAGAAATTCTAAAATAAATAGTAGAAAATCATGTTCTATTTTATAATTTTTCGATATAAGATTATTTAGTAATGTATTATAATAATGCATTCGAACTATCTAGATAACTAGAATCAAATTATTGACTTGACTTTTCTTGTTAAATAGTTCGACAATCTCGTTTTGCATAATCTTGTTCAAATTACTCTTGTTTTTTTTATTCTTCTTATTGTCGCTCTTATCGATATCTTTATTATTGTTCTTCTTATTACTATTTTTAAATTGAAAAAAGAAAAAAATTATTGTATTTTAAGAAGAATTTGAATTCTCGATCTTTTTACTCTTGATAACGATAACACAATATTTACGAGAAAATTAATAAGAGCACAACAATGTTCTTCAAAACTTTTTTACAAATATTGTGTTATTGTTATTGAAGTGCAATCGCTCTATTATTGAGCTATCGAGATTTTAATATTTGAGCACACTCTATTTAAAAATATATAAAGAACTAATAACTTTAAAGCAATAACATAATTCTTAAATAGTTAAATATATTATTCGAAAAATTGACTCAAATCGTCAAGATATTAGTCTAAATATAAATTAAATTTATCTTAGTTTTACACTTTACTTAAATCGTTCAATTATAACTTAATAATGCAATATAATAATACAACAAGATAATGCATTGCAATAGTGATGCATAATAGCAAACTCTTTAAACTATATGTGTAAAATTATTAATTCGAAATCTTAATAATCTCGTTCGTTTTACTGTTATCTTAAATAGTTTAATTCAATTTATTTTTTATTTTGTTGTTATTTTTATCGTTATCATTCTTATCGATTTTATCATTATTGTTTTTATCTTTTTCGTTCTTATTATTTTTTTCGTTATCATTATTATTATTCGTTGTTGCATAGTAGTTATAACTTAACTTTTTCGCATTATCTTAAATCTTGTATTAAGTTTCTTGCTTATTATTATTTTCTTCAATTACATTATCGAGATTCTTTATCTTGACAATAATAAAATTTGAAATCTTTCTCTTCTTTACATTGTTCAAGAATGCAAATTCTTTAACAAAGATGTCAAACGATTTTATAAAATTATTATCATTAGTTCTCTTTAAGTTATTTAAGTTGTCATAATAAATAATTTGTTATTAAATAATTTTCACAATCGATTTTATGTAAATCGAAAAACTTTTATTAATGTTAAGTTCGTTGTTGACGCTTAATTGTAATATTGATTAACTTAAATGTAAAACATAGATAATACATTTAAATAATACATATCTTCTTAAAAGACAATCTCATTATTACATTCGTATTTTTATGCAACTTTTATACTTTTTTGACGATCTTAAATCGATTTGCTTTCTCGATTGTAAATTTCTTTTTTACTTTTCGTTTTAACTCGTTTTCAAAACATTTTACTATTAAGTTATTAGCATTATATACTTGATTGCATTATTTAAATGCATTATTATAAATTTCTTTATTTGATTCGATGCTTCCTAACTTTTTTTTTAACATTATTTTTTATAATTTTACGATTCGATTTTGCGACTTTCTTTTACAGAAACGTTTTACGAAACTTCTTGATTTATATTAAGATAACTTTTCGATTATTGCTTTGCTTTTTGTACAATTTCTTGCGATTATTATTTTAATCTTTTGTGCGATTTCGACTTGCAATAATTTTTGAATTTGTTAATAGCGCTTTCATTATTTGTGCGTGTACTTAGCTTATTTCACGAATAATACATAGAACTAATGCAATTATATAGTAGCTTAAAAGTTTCTCACAATATCTAGTAAAGTGCGATAAGATTCAAAGAATAAAAGATTCGAAAAGATTGACAAAATTGTAAATAATATATTGACAAATAATTTTATTGAAACGAAGTAAGAAATATATGTATTAAAATTAGAATTATCATTTATTTACTAACACTCACTTTGAACTTTTGTCAACACAAGATTATTATTTCTTTACATTAATATATGTTTGATCTCGTTAACATATTACGCAAGTTTATATTCGTTAATTGCTTTGTCGTTTATATCACGTATTCTTATCGTTAATTATTCATTTAAGTCTCTCTTTTCACGCGATTTTTCGACGCGTTTGCACTAGTAAAAATTATCAAAATTATCGCTTATTTTATTATGACTTCTTTGAATTTTATTTTAAACTTAACATCTCTCGATCACGTTCATATAAACTTTTTTTCAACATTATTAAATTTATTATTTTCTTTAATAACTCGCACAAAGTAGATAGATAACGCATATAGATAATGCGAAACGTTTTGTCTAAAATTGACGTACTTATTTTGTTAATTCGTTAGTCGATTTCGAAATCTTCTCGCGATAAATTGATTCTTCAATTTAATCGTGACGAAATAAACATAAACGAAGAAAAGTCTCGAGAAGAAACAAGTATTGAAAGAAAGAATGTTAGAAATGCTAATGTAATTAAGATAATGCGAACAAATAATGCATTTTCGACTAATATGCTAATGTTTTGCGATAGTAAGCACGAAAATAAAAGTTCGATATCGTCGTTTTTCGTAAAATCAAAAAATATTAAAAGTTGATTAATTTTCTTATTTCTTAATTTTTATTTTAGCGTTTAATTCGCGAAATTCTACATAATAAGATTAGCAATTTTAATCGTAAGAAGAAAGACTATCGCATTTAGAATTTAGCTTTAATAATACTTCAAAAAGCAATTAAAACGTTTATATGTTTTTTTTTAATGTATTATCTCTTTGCATTATTATTATAATAACAAAATTGTAATTAATATTTCACGCATTATAAATTCAAATCTTGCGACAATTCACGCTAAGCGTATAACAATTTAATTCAAGAATTTGAATTTTATTAAGCATTTGATGAAGCAATTCGATCTTCTTAGCTAGAAATTCTACGACGATGTCATGTTTTTTTTCTCGAGCAATTATAATATGTTCTTTGCATTAGCCAAGAATCGAATCTTCGAAATTTTATCATTAATAAATTTCTTCTAGCAATTCAAGTTATTAAATGCATTACTTCTTTGCATTATTACTAATAATATCTAATTATTTCTATAATTATTAAAGATGTCTCTTCTTCGAAAGTTAACTTATTTATTAATAAATTTGATTTAAAACAATCTTAAAATCTAATGTAAAAAAAAATTCTCTTTCATTTATCGTTTGATGGTTTTTCTTTTCTTTACGATACATATTTTACGATTTAAGAACAATCTCTTTTGTGTCTAAATTTATAGTACAATTAAAATACTTAATTATTATAATTTGCTCGACGATTTGCGAACTCATTTAAGATTAATTTTATTAACACACTTTTCGAGCAAGACTAAAAGTTTGTTTATTATTTATTGATAACACTAAACATAAAAGCACATCTCGAGTTATTTGCGTTAGCTTTAAAAAGTTCAACGCATTATCTCTTTAATATTTTTAGATCAAATATGTATTTTTTACAATATTGAAGCGAAGATATTAATCGTTTTTATTTTGCATCGAACGAGATCGTTAATTTTGTTAAAGTAAGAATCTCGTAACAATTACAATAGATTATATGAACATTAATAAAATATTACATGCATTATTATATTGCATTATTTTTTTAACGATATTTGCTCTTTGCGCTTTTGTTCTTAAATTAGTAGTCGAATTGTAATAACGTCGAAAATAATTCTTAAATTATGTCTTATATTTGTTTTCATAATTAATAATATTGTCGTTTTCTCTCTTATTTTACGACTTATAAAGATTAATTTTTTGCGTAAAATCTAGAATGTTAACGAGATTATATAACGTATCATCTAATTTTTTTGTTCTCGAATAATATTTTGCAAGCTTTGTCGAAACTTTATTGCAAATCTTAATTACAATGTTTGTCAAAAAATAAACATTAATTCTTATTATTTTCTTTAGATGTTCAAGATAATTAAACATTGCATCGAATACTCGAAATTCTAAATAAATGTTTGTGTTAATTGTTTGCGAAACTATAAGAATGTATTCGTAAAAAAAATTAACATATTGTTAATAAGCAAAACTAAGTTTTATTCGCTTTTATCAAGTTTAATTTGTTAAATCTTTGAATCTTAAAAATATTTCTTTACTTAAAAATTATTGTAATCGCGTAATTGATATGCTTGACAAAACATAAAATAGATAAAATTTTAACGAATACAAATATTTTGTACTATTTTTCGTAACTTTTTATGAATTTTTTCTTGAAAAACTCTAAATCGAAGCAAACGTTAAGTTAAGTTATTGATAACAATTATATGAGCGCGAATTTAATAAAATTAACACATGCATTATCTCTTTGCATTATCACAAGTTTAAATATTTTTTTAATTAAACTAGACAAGTTTGTGCTTTTTGCAACATCTTGAAGTTCTTCATTTTCTAATTGCACAACAATATTGTTATTTGTTGTTTTCGATTTTATAATTGAAATAAAATCTTAAGTTACAAGATTAATAATATAAGTCAAACAAGACACAAAGTTTTGTTGTTTATTTTATTAAAATTCTTATCGATTTAAGATCTTTTCAAGTTTGTTTTTAAGTGTATCGTTATTACTTGCGTTATTAATAACAATCTTAAGAAGTTTGTCTTTAATTTCGAAAAACTTCAAAATCTTTATAAGCTTTAACAATAATTGACGATTTATATATTCGATATTAAGAGAAATAAATTTAATAAAATGTTCGCGAAATTGAAATGCGATGTTCACTCAATATATTAACACTCTTGAATAAACAATTCTTTGAGAACTAGATTATGCATTTAAAGCAATAGAGACATGTTAAGCATTCTTAAGATCTATCTTGATTTTCTTACGAATTTGATTATATTTCGAGAGAATTATCTTGAATAATTTTGTGCGATTTAAAAGCATCAAATTTAAGCGAAGCATTTCTAATAACTTTCGAAAATTAAGATTGTTAATAATTCGAAAAGATAAATTCAAATTTACGAAAGTCTTGCATAGTTAATCTTCTCAATTATCTTAAATAAAGAATAACGACAAATCGATATAACTTTTTTCTAAAGAATTGTTAGTTTTGCATTATTTATATGCATTATTAATCGTAATTTACGCAATTAAAGACTAAGTTAATTGTGATTTGCGATCAAGATCATTTTGTTTTAAATAAAAAGAAAATAGAAGATGTTTCTTTATATTCGATGTGTTTAAATAATTGTAAGCAATAGAATAATTCAAAATTTTATAACAACTTTTGCACACAATTCTTGAAATATTATTTACAATCGAAGTTATTTGAACATATTTATTTTAAAACTTGAATTGTGCTTCTACATTAATCTTTTTTGCTCAACGTAAATTAACAAGTCTTGATTAAGTCTTGTTTAAGACATTGTTGTTAATAGTCGTTTGTAATTATTATGCTTGAAATTGCATCAACAATTCGAAGAATCAATTCTTCAATTTCAAGATGCTAAGGTGGCTCGAATGATTCGAGGTTAGCCTTGGGAACGTTCGAAGAACGACGAGAAGCTTGCCTTTGAAAGATCAAAAAAGACTTAACAAAAAGTATAATTTTGATGTTCGAAATGCGCACGAATTCTCGCAACACTTCGATTAGATCTTTGCTTGTCACTCGTTCACATAATAGTAATTTGTATAATAGAATCGAACGATTCGTGAGATTTCTACGCGAGAATAATGCGCAAGCAAGAGCATCTTCTAAAATTGCGCAATTGATTGCGCGTGATTGATTGCGTGTGATTGATTGCGTTCGTGAGTTGCGCTCGCGAGTTCTTGGCGATGTACAAATAGTGCTCTTGACATTGCACGAATGATGTGTGTCTTGGTCTATTCCTCAAATTTTGGCCCTATTGGCTCGAGGTCAATCGAATCTACTAATAGAGCTTTAGGACTAAGACATCGACACAACAACCTTGGGAGCCCTAGGTCGCTAATAGAGCCCCTAGAGAATTATCCCAAATTGTCGATATAAGTGTTAGTATTTGAACTTCATTTAACGTATTCGTTTCTCTCTCTCAAAACAAGTAGTAAATAATGGATAAATATCTTGTTCACTATCTCGCGAAGAATTCTTTTTCTATTATTAAAAGTAGAAGTAAGAAAATCTTAATTAGATTGACTCGCGAATTGATTGAGATATAAATTACTAAATAACGAATCGCAAGAGATAGATTCGCTAGAATTTTCTTCGTTTAAAGACAATATAAGACTTAAAGCTCTTAAAGAATTCGATATTTTGCAAACAAGAATACAAATATAGTATAACAATATTCTTTAATAATTCGAAAAAATAACTTAAGAACAAAAAAATAATGCAAAAGAGTAATGAAAGCAACAACTAGTCTAAGCAAGCTATTTTAAGATAATACAAGCAAGCATAACTTTTGTGTCGAAGTATATTACTTGACATTTTGACGAAAAATTCAAAATTATGATGACGTATATTCGAAAATAAAAAAACTTAACATAATAACGTTATTTTCGATTTCTTAACAATTCGATTCGATTTCTAATGTTGAAATCGAAAATCGAGTCGAGTCGAATTAAATTGATTTTAAAATAATAAAAATTAAATCGAGTTTTAAGTTGATTTCTAATGTTAAAATCGTCGAATCGAGTCGATTTCTAAAGTTGAAACCAAAATTCAATCTAACAATCAATCTAATCTTGACAAATATATTGAACGTTAATAATTTAACTATCTTTTGCATTAGCTAAGAAAAGATCTTCGGAAAAAAATTAACAACGTAACTTAAATTCTCGAGACAAAAAATACGCTTATCGCGTTGACGCAATGTCTAGAAAACACAATACTCTTAAGATTTAAGATATTAAATAAAATCTTTAAGAAAGAATTATTCTTTAAATCTTGCAACTTTAGAAAGAGTTCTTATAGTCGAAGACAAGAAAAAATTGTATTAACAAATAAAATTTACAACGTCTTTGCGATAGCAAGTTGTCAACAAAGTACAAACAAGCTTTCTCTTTATAACTTAGAAAGAATTAATAATATTGCGCGAAATAAGCGTATATGCTATAATTGCAAGAAGAAGAAACACATCGCGAGAAATTGTGTTAAATTTTCTAAGAAAACGCAAGTGAATATAGTAGAAAGCTTTTAATTGAGCTTCGCAATAGACGTCTAGAATGCGTCTCTATTGCAAACTATTATTAAGAAAGTCTCTAATAAGTCGAGAAACTAGATAAACTTGCAACAATCGTAATCGCAATTGCAAATTAAAAGCACAAGATAAAGATACTCTTTGCAAAGCTATTAATATTTGTCGACACAAAGTAGCACAAACAAAGAAATATTCTCGATAAAGGCGTCTACGTTAATTGCATTAATAAACGACTAACAAAGTTATAATATCTCGAAGAGATTTAGTACTCTATTATTAAAGCGAAAGTATTTACAATCTAGAAGACTTAATTCGCAAAATCTTATATTGTAGAAATTAGGATTTGCAATAACAATAAATGTAAGTACGTCTCGAAGCAAATCTTCTACGTCTTCGACAACATTGCAAACGATATTATTATTAATCTTTCCTAAATAATAAAGACAAATCTATATATCGATTAATATACGTTAATCTAATGCTATCAAGTTATTAAGAAAATAATTGCGCTAGAATTTCTAGAAGATTTCTTGAAATTGGAGAAATTTGTCTTTGTGTTTGCTCTTATTTGTTGTAGTCTTAATGCAAACGAGAAGTCTTAATTGTGCGACGTTCTCAAAAAAATGCAAGATATCAAAAACTATAATAACGTTTTTGATTCAAAGAACGTATTTACTCTTTTCAATTATAAAAAAAAGAATTATAGTATTAGTTTATTGTTAAATAAAGAGCTTCTTTACAAATTACTATACTCTTTCTTCAAGAAAGAATTAAGTATTTTGCAAGAATATCTTCTAAAGAATTTAGCGCTAAGCAAAATTCGTAAGTCTATTAGTTTTGTTAATGCGTCAATATTGTTTGTATCAAAAAGCGATAATAGCTTAAGATTGTGTGTCGACTATTGTAATCTTAATATTATAATTATTAAGAATAGATATTCTCTATCGTTAATTAAGAAGACGCTAAATTGCTTAATTGACGTTATCTATTTTACAAAGCTAGATCTTAAGAATGTTTATTATCGAATTTGCATTTGTTAAAACAATAAATAGAAGATTGCTTTTTAAACACAATATAATTATTTCGAATACAAAATAATGTTATTTAAACTAACAAATGTATCAATTATCTTTTAATCTTAAATTAATAAAGTATTGCAAGAATTGATTAATTACATTTGTGTAATATATCTCGACAATATTTTAATCTACTTAAAGATGTAAAAGAAATACTAGAATTGCGTTTGTCAAATTCTTAAACGCTTGCAATTGTATAAGCTTTATATCAAGTTGTCGAAATACTTCTTTATAACAATTTCGATTAAATTCTTAAGATATATTATAAGTAATTACGATATTTCGATAAACTCGCGTTATATAAACTCTATTATAACATAACTTAAGTTAACTACTCTTTGTAAGCTTTAAGTATTTTTAGAAGTTGCAAACTTCTATAAATAATTTGTTCAATATTATACACAGATTACTCAAACATTAATAGAGTTGCTAAAAGACAATAAGTAAGAAAAATAGAATAAATTTTTGGTATCTAACAAGAACGTTGTAGTAGTATTTAAGTAGACTAGTCGCGCTAACCCGGAAATGTCGCATGCAAATGCCAAGACTTAGGTCAAAAAAAATCGAAGAATCGAATCGCTCAAAGTAGTTTAGTCGATTACTATAAATAGTTTAGCGCGCTTCGCGCTAAACTACTTTGAGCGATTCGATTTCAAAAAATCGTCACGACTCGATCTTGGCGTCGGGTCGAACTAGAGAGATAATATTATAACTTGGCTTGACGATTAATGTATATTTAAGAAGCTTATTCTTATTTTTACGCGAATATCTATATTAGTGCACTTTAATCTCAAGAATTATATTTGTATCGAGATAAATGTCTCAAAATTTACTATCGCTATTATTTTATCTTAAATAATGTATCTCGTAAACGAAGTTAAACAAGCAATATAACACTTAGTTGCATTCTACTTGGAATTTTTTTTTCTTTGCAAAAATACAATATAAAACTTATAGTTAATAGTTGCTTGCAATTATTATAAGAATTAAGTAATAAAGATACTATCTTAAAGAAAGCTATTATTTAATTATTGTGCTAACGAATTATAACAATCTGCGCTATTTTATAAAGATAACAACGTTAAACTATTGTCAAACGCGATAAACTCTCTTTCTAGCAAAATATAATTTCGAAATTAAATATCGCACAAAAAAGATCAATTTTGCAAATAAGTTATTTCGACAATCTAATTATAAGAGAGATGCAAATAACAAGATCTACTTGCTAATTCTTTAAAGTAAGCTAAAAAATATTATAATCACAATTATTAAAATAATCTTAATGCTAATTTGAAGCCTTGTTAGAGCGCAATCTTCGCACTTTTAGAACGAAGTTAAGATTTTCGTAATTAAGAAGCTTAAAAATAAATTCTTTGAAGAACTTTTCTACAATATATTTACAAATAAGAAGATTACAAACACTAAAATAATTAAAAAAGAAATTGTAAAAATTGCTCAAAGCGCTATAATATAACAATTACGTTAATGTAACGTTTGCTCAACGTACAAAGAAAAAGATTACTTAGAAAGTTTCTTCTTTTTATTGCTAATCAAGATTAAGAAGTTTCAAAATAAGAACTTAACAATTCTTAAGATTAGAAAACAATTAATATTAGACAATAAGCGTAATATTTACGTTAAAGAAGAGTAATTAATTTACAAAAGAGTGTTATTCTTCTTCTACGCAATTCTTATTTTGAATAAAGTATTTCTTAAAAAAAAGCTTCTTAAATTATATTATGATAACTTGCTAACAAAACATTTTAAAATCAAGAAAACGAGAACTCTAATAAGTAGAAAGTTCTATTGATCTAAAATAATATTAAATATTGACATATATATTAGAGAATGCAATATATGTTAGCGTAACAAAACATCGCGTTATTGCTTATATAATAAGTTGATATCGTTATCAATTTTAATTTCATTTTGAGCGAAAATCTTTATAAACTTTATTATCGAATTGTTTGTCAATTGCTGCGACAACAATATCTACGACGCTATCTTAATAATTGTTAATTAAAATTGAAAGATGTCGTTATATATACTCGCAAAGTCTATATAGATTGCGAAAGATTTAGCAAACATGTTGTTCGAAAAGATATTGCTTGTATATTTTGAAATTCGAGAAATTGTTTTTGATCAAAAATTGTTCTTTATTAGTAATTATTAATTCGCGATATATTATTGTATTCGCATTAAACGAAAGTTAAGTACAACTTTTTATTCTTAAATTAATAAGTAAATCGAACGATAAAATTAAATATTGAAATATTATTTGCGATGCTATTGCAATTATAAACAAAATAATTAAGATTTGCTTCTAGCTTTAGCTCAATATATATACAATAGCGTCTTGCATACATCTATTGAGCTATTGCTCTTTAAAATCATATTTAATATTGTCGCGAATTTTCGATTCAATTAAGATAATAAAGTTTGTCTTAACGTTTTAATCGCTTAAGAACGAGTTCAATTTTTGTAAAACAAACAAGATCGATTTGTAGATTATCTTTAGTTTGTATAGCAAACGCAAGTTTGCAATTACAATAAAACAATTACTTCGAAAAAGTATTAAGTAGACAATAAGATTATACTCTTAACGAAAAATCTCTCGAACGTTCGTTTAAAGAAAAAATTGTTCTACAAATTTATAAAGATGTTCGAAGTTAAAAATATTATCAAGAGTTAAATGTATTGTTTTTGTCTTCTTAAGAAGTAACAAATTTATCTTGTTATTTATGTTTTATTGTTAATTCGTATTATGAAAATGCGAACATAATTGTATCGAAAAACATAATATTTGTTAACAAAAATCAAAAATAAGAACTCGAAAATACTTTTAACAACAAACAAAAATATTATAAATTATAATATCTTATTCAATAGAAAGAATTTTTATTATATAAGAACAATTGAATTTCGAGAAGTTACTTAGTGCATGCGTAGCAAAAGCTTAAAGAGTACAAGACAAAAAAATCTCTTAACAAGAGAATATTAAAGACAAGAAAGTTAAAGCTTCGCATTTGCAAAAGAAACTTCGACAAAAATAAGTAACATTAATAAATAGCATAAAATTGCGTAATTAAAGCAAAAGAATAACGCAAATAACGCGTAAATTAGATTGATGCTCTCTTAATAAATCTATTGAAACATTAGAAAGCTATAAGAAAGTTGCATAAAATACGCTTAAGTTTAGTTGTTTTTCTTACTTCTATTTAATTGCTTCTCTTATTTTACTTTATTAGTAAAGATCTTCGCATGCATGTTATACAATACAAATAAACTACGTTAATTAATTGTCTTGCTTCTCTTTAACAATTTATTACTCTTGTTTCTATTTCTTCTTTGTTATTGTCAATAAAAGATGCGAAGATACAACGTCAATAGAACGCGTAATTAAATCGATATTTGTTGTCTAAAAAATTTGTTAAATCAACTTAATAAATTAAAGAAGCAATATATCTTAAAGCTTTTAAAGTAATTAAACAATTTAACAAAGATTTAAGCGTTAACGATGCGACAAGAACTTGACATAATAAGACTCGCAATATTATAAACTTGTTAATTTTTCTAGAAATTAGCAATTGCATTTCTTATCTTAAGAGCAACTTATTTTAATTATTAATCTTATTAATATGCAATTTGTATTGCATAGAAGTTCAAGTCGTATAAGCTATAAAAATAGCTTATAGTATACAAGAGAAGTCTTGTCTAAATATTTATGTCGCTCTTCTCTATAAAAGTTTGACTTAAAGATTAAGAACAAGATAAATAATATTGTTCTTAGCAAATTCTTCGAGTTGCATAGAATCTACGACGTCTTTTTGTCAAAAGCAATATTGTGTTTTGCAATAATCGAGTTAAACTTAAACTCTTTGTTCTTATTTGACACTTTTAAAAAAAGAGTATCGAGATTAATACAATAGCGCATTACGTTTAATATTTTTTATCAAATTTTGCAAAGACGTTGTAGATTCGCATTAATACAAGTTAATAAATTCTCTTAACTCGAATTCAAAGTTAAGTTGTTTTGTTTAATTTATGCGTATATAAATTGTAGACAACCTCGAACTCGCGAAGCAAGCTTAAATTAATTGACTTCAATATTCTTGTTATCGAGAACATGTACGCAAAAAATTAGCAAAATATTAATTCACTTAACAAATTATTAAAAAATTGCAATACATTAAATTGTAAATCAAGTATGCAATCAAGAGATAAAACGTATAGTCTTGCGCTTTTTAGCGCAATAATTGTAGCGACAATTTTTTGTCTTGCGACACTAAAAGCGTAAGCAATTATAAAAAATCAAGAGCAAATGTTTACAATATAATCGAGTTTCTTCTTAAGATAAAAGAGATAATAATTTAATAAAGACAAAGAGAACAAAAGAGCTTGCAAGAAATAGCAAAGACGCGAACGAGAAAACTTGACAAAGACATATTTATAATAAAATGCTATATTGTTAGTCTTATATATAACGAAGTCGAGATACTCGCATGCAATAGTGTTTATATTAACTAAGTTGCGATTTGCAAAGCGTTAAATATAACAATATTATCTCAAGTTATCGACAAATGCAAAAAAAAGTCTAAGAATACTTATTTAATTTGTCTTATTGCGCGCATTATTGTTGTTAGTAGTACGAACAACAAAAGAGACGTTTGCAATTATTTATCGCTTTGCTATAGAAATTAATATGCGAAAAAAAGAAAAAGTCGAAGATTGTAAATAAATATTATTAGCGCATTAACAATGCTAATTAAATTAAGTAAAACAAAAAAAATTCGATCGATTTATCAAAATAGTAAACAACACTAAAAATTAAATTCTAGAATTAATAACGTCGAATGTCGTTGCGTTGTCGTAACATTAAAGTAGTAATATAGTAACAAAAATAAGATTCAATACTTTTGCTAAGAAACTTAAATGTCTTTTTGCTTGCTAGTATATAGTTAACTTACAATAAGATTTTATCAAAGAAAACAAATTATTTTATAATAGTATACAAGAGAAGTCAAGATCGTTGCTTGACTCTTCTTGTATAAAATGCTAAACAAAGATAAAGAAAAGAAATGCAAGAAATCTTTTTATAAATACAGCTAAATAACTAAGATAAATGCGTAGACTTGACGCGACAAACAATATTTATCAAGAGAATGAGTAAAGTCTATAAAATGATTTTTTCGACAATTTAAATCTTTTCTTCTTTTATATATTGATAAATCGAAGCGAATTATTGTCGCACACTTTGCGAAAGTATGCGTTTACAAGAAGTAGAAAAGCAAAGCATTGTTATTGTAACGCTTAAAGAGCTATTAATATTATAAAGAAAGCAAAGTCGCAATGCAATCGCAACGTCGAATACACATTTTAAAGATCAAAATTTTAAAGAGAAGAACAATTGTAATATTAGCAATTAATAATTTAATAGATACGCTAATGTTAAGTTCATGTAGTAGCGACTTGACGTCGTGCAAAGTTTTCTTCTTAAGATTTCTCTTCTAAAATTCTCACGAATTAATGTCTCTCTAAACTATAGTTCTACATATTATGTAACTTTGTCTTGTATGCGTCGATGTAGCAACGTCTTGTTACACGTTCGTATATAGTCTTACAATTATATTAAGTTAGATTAAGTTAATTTAATCTTAAGTTAATTTTGCAATTGCATACTTTATTGCTTTCACTTTCTTATAACTATTCTACTTAGCAATTTCTTTATATTGCGCTCTTTGCTTCTCTATTACTATCTATTTATTCTCTTCTAGACGTACAAAATATAACTGTTAGTAAAATTATTACAATAAGAGTGTGAACTTTAATAAAGAAGTTTACAACTTAAGAATTATTTGCTAAGAAGAAGCTAAAAGTTTTTTAAAAGTTATCTACTAAAAAGTTGTCTCTTAGTAAATTTAAACAAATTAAAAAAGCAATATTTAGAATATTGCTTATTGTTTTATTTAAAATTGTAATTGTATATATTTTTGTTGTTAAATTATTATTAAAGCAAATTGTTTTAATTGCAAATAATAGTAATACAAGATTACTAGATAAAACTTCTAGATCTTTACTAATCACTACTATAGTTATATTAAAAGTAAGCTTTTATATATTAGAAGCAATTTGTTAAATTTATTAATTTATACAAAACAAGATTTTAATCTTAATGTTAAGACTAATTGTTTTAACTATTAATAAGAAGTATATAGCTAAATAATCCTAAATAGTTAATCTTATATTGTAGATTTTATGAAGCAATTTAAAATCTATTATGTCTATTGTATTAAATACGTTGCAAACTTTATTAATTTACTCTTAATCTTTAATCTCTTTAATATAAAATTATATTAGTATTAGTATTAGCATCTTTTTTAAAAACTTTAATAAATGTAAATTAAAGATTATATTCTTATTAGAAATCTATTTAAAAGCAATATTAAACTTAAGATATTACAAGCAAGTAATAATTATTGCACAAATATTAAGTAGATTCTTTATTGTAAAAAGCTTGCAACAAATTTTAAAGTTTGCTTGTTTTGCTATTATACAATTGCTTTTCTATAATAAGCAATATATTTTTTTACAAATCTATATTAGATAATAATAATAATTCTAGAACAATAAATATAAATTAAACGTAAAATAAAATAATTAAATGAAGAAACTCTATAATCGAGAAGCAAAGTATACTAATTTTTAGATTTTCGATATATTACAATATACTTTTAAAATAATATAATTCTTAAAAATACAAAGTTTTAATTTCTTCGATTAAATTATCTTTAGAGCGCAAATTCTAATCTTTGTTTTACTTAAATTTACAAAGTAATAACTTACAATATCTAGAATATATTAATAACAATATAAGGGAGTTGCTATTTAACAATATTAAGATTATTTATTTTTAATCTAAAGTATTAAAATAATCTAAAGACAACTTTACTTAAGAGTATCGAAAAATTATAAGATAAATTAATTTATTGCTTAAAGCTATAGTAATATCTAGCTACAAAATTAATCTAAAAAATGTATAATTAAATAAAAAGTCTCTTGAGTTCGATTAACTTGTAAGAATAATATAAGCGAATATTGTTAAAAAATTTAATAACAATTAATTTTCTTTAAATATAAATTTAATATTAACGTTAAATAAGATTAAATAAGTAAGTATCTATAATACTTCGACAATATCTTTAACAATTAATATTGTCTTAACTACTAAATTATATTAATTATTGTTAAGCTTATATAATAAAAAAGATACAAAATATAATTTGCAATTAATATGTTTTTACAAATATCAATAAAACAAGATTAAGAATTAAGATATTGCTAAGTTCTAATACTTTTTTAATAAAGAAGAGAATCGAACTTAATATTATATTAGCACGCGTTATATTGTTAATAAAAGTAGAAATTTAATTAATCTTTTTTAATTTCTATTATAGTTAAAGTTATATCGCAAGTTTTCTTCGACAACAATAATAACAATATAGAAAGAAATCTAGATTATAGATAGATATTTAAGTCTCTATTATTGATCGCTATTGTATTAATATATACTTTAATATATTGAGCTATTAAAAACTAAGAAGAGAGAAAAGACAAAATTAATAAGATTTGTTTAATTATAATTATTAATAACATTTCTATATTTTATTTATAAGATATATATTATTTAATAAAATACAAAACATTATAATAGATTTATAAGAACGTAAACAATTATATTTGTTATTATACAAATTAATCTCGAAAGTTGTCTAAAAGAGAAGACGCTTTATTTAAGTAAATAGAACAAGAACAATAATATACTAAATAATTAAAAGTCTATACTAGATACTTCGATAATTCGCGTTAAAAAAATAAAAGATAGCGAAAAAAAGAATATATAATTGTCGAAAATAAGAAAAAACAAACAATATTTCTCTTTAATAACAAATACTAGATTAAATAAAAGAGAAATATATATATTAATTATTTATTAGACTAATTGTTAGACTAATTTTAAATTGTTAGATTCGAGAAGAGAGACTTTTCTACAAGATAAGAAATAAAATTATGTATTTAAACAAAAGACATTCAACTAATAGTTGTTTTTTATAGAATAAACTCGAAGAAGATATTTATATACTATTGAGAAAAGAAATAGATAACAAGAGCAATAAAGAGAATAAGTCGAATAAGAATTTAAATAATGTTAATATTGCGAAATATATTATTTTAAGTAATAGTTACTTAATAATTTAAATAAATAATTAATTAATTTATATTATACAAGATAAATATTATCGAAATTGCAATTTGAAGACAATAATATTGCAAAAGATAAAGATAATTATATAAGTATTGTAGTCTAGTATTAAGAAGTTGCATTAATACTAATAAGTTTATTTGTTAAATAGAAGAGCAAACTAATATTAATAATATAAATGCTTAGAAAAGTCAAGATATAGAAAATATAAACAACAACTATTTAATCTTTTGCTATAAGAAAAATACTTTTACTATAGTATTTGCAATCTTTTTATTTGTAGATTTTTAATCTATTGTTGTTTGCGAGAAAAAGAATTATTTATACTATAGAATTAATAAATTTAAGAATATTAAGTTAATTAATTGTCTAAAGAAATATAAGAGATATCTAGCAATAATTAAGAATTATAATTTGAATTAAGAGATTAATATATAGATAAACAATATTTATTTTAAAAGAGTCAATATAATTTTTCGAAAATTATTAATATTATATTAAATATCTAGTTGTAGCGCTCTATACTTTAGATTGCAAAAGTATAATATATATATTAACAATATAACGCAATAATATTGTTTGTTTTATAAATTGCACAATTATTGTCTATATTATTGCGTTAATCTAGCGCAACGTAACTACAATAACTAAGATAAAAGCTTGTATAACATAAATTAATTAAACTTAGTCTAACATTTAATTGTCAAATATCAAGCTTTGCAAACATATATAAAAGCGTTAATAAATCTATTTAATTATTGATCGATAATTCTTATTAAGAAGAATTATCGCTAATTATCTATAATTAAGACATTCGATCTATAGTATCCTTGTGTTCTCCCAATAATGTCGCAAATATTATACAATAAAAGATAAATTTTCTTCGTTTGATCGCTTGAGTTGCAATAAGATCTTGTGTGCATAATAGAATTACTTCTTTGTAGAGTTAGTTATAGCAATACAACTTCTAGTAATTATTGTAACACTTTAAGAAGTACGCATTAAAAGATAAGATTTTAATACAAGAAGTATAATAGTAATTAAGTGCTAAGTAGCAATTGCTCGAACACGCTATTAATTCTAATTAAGTTATATATCTTGTAAATTTACAAAGTTGTTATGTCGAATTTCTAGCTTGAAAGAGTCTTTGTTATTATTGTTCTCTTATTGATGTTTATAATAATGTTGCTAGATCTTGCTTCGAAATTCTATAACTCGCGCGTTTATAAAGAATTTATTGTTAACGCTCTATTGCGCAATCGATTATTGTCAAATCTTGCTCTTTAATTTTGTTCAAATGCATTTTTCGAAAGACTTCGCGAATAGAGCTCTGCAAGATAGAGAAACTAGTACTAGAAACAAGAAAGATTAAGAGAGTAGTACTTGATTGTCTGCTATACTATTTAGTGTAATAACTATCTATTGTACTAGATAGATTGCGCAACTCTATTTAATACAATTATTTATTAAATGTTGTTCAATTTAGTTAACGTAATCTCAAAAGAATAAGTAGATCGAGCAACTTAACAATCTCAATTAAATTAGTATTCAATTATTGAATACTTATTTAATTAATTTACTATCTTATTTGATTGCTTTAATTACTTGTCTAGATATAAGTTATAAAGATTATAATTATCTTCGCTATTATTGTTGTTATTGTTGTTGTTATTATATCTAGAGATATACTTAAAAGCTATTTTTATGTTCTTAATTTAAGTACTTCTTTATTACAATTAAAATTTTTGCAATTATTGTTGTTTTTGCAATTCTTGTAATTATTGCTATCTTTATAGTTTTTGCAACTATTATTATCTTTGTAGATCTTGCAATCTTCGAAGAATATATATTAATTGTCTTGTAAATAAAAGAAGACAATTTAATTTAAATTAGAATTGTTTTAACAATTGCTAAAAAAAAAGAAAAAACGAATTAATAAAAGATATTAAAGAACAATTATACAAAAATTAAAGAAAAAGAATGTTAAGTTAGATATAGATAGGAATATTGATTTTAACTTTTATATCTAAAATATTGCTAATTAATATTGTGCTTTTAACACTTCTAATACTTTTTCATTGTTAAAAATCTTTATTTCTTTTGCTTTTTACAAGCGAAAGAAAGACTAACAACTAGATTAAAAACTTAATAACAATTAACAACTTATAGAGAAAAATAATATTATTTTTGTTAATATATGCGTAACTAGATTTGCGAAATACAATATCAAGATTATATAGCGTTTCTAGAATAAGATTAGAAAGAAATTCGAGACAACAATAGATTGTAAATATATTAACGTTAATAGACAAATAAAGTACTTAATAAATAAAAGAAAAGCAAATATTAGAGTTTTATACAAATTTAATTATACAATATAAGACGACAATTAAACTTAAATTATCGATAGATAAATATCTATATTTGCAAAAAATTAGAAAGCAAAAAATTAGAAAAGCTCTTTGCAAAAGAGAAAAATAAAAGAGAATACAAATACGAAAAAAAAAGAAATAAACTTAGTTAACAACTAAAGAATAAATTAAATTATAAAGTCTTTTTTTTCTTTTTTATTGTCTTTGTTAGCAATAAAAAGAGCTTTAAAAATTAAAGCAATTTTGAAGATAATAATTCTAATATATTCTTTAACGCAAAGAAGAATACAAGAAAATCGAAACTTGTAATAAAAACAAGCTTTTTATCTACTAATAATATAATAATAACAAGACATTTAAATTACAAAGAAGATATAAATAATAATTAATATACAAGAATATAAGTCTTATTTAAAGACAACCACAATTATTTGTTCATACTCTCTAAATTTGTATTAAATAAATTTATATTATTAGAGTTTATAAAATATTAAGAAAGCAAGATTTCAAAATAATCTTAAAGTAATAAAAAGATCTTAAAGAGATTTAAACAAATATATATTAATATAATAGACAACAAAGACTTAGACATTTTTCAAAATATATTAACTAATTACTTCAAAAATTCAATGTTATTAACAAAAGATTTATTAGAACAAGAATTTTTGCTAAAAAAGATAAAGAGTATACTTAAAAGATATTTGATAAAATATATTGCAAAAGTCTCGAAACTTAGACGTTATTTTAAGAAATTATTGCATAAGTATTATAAAAAATATATTTATTTTTAATAAAATAATTTGTTTAAAGATTTAAACAAACTTAGCAAAAATATAGAGAAACTAAAACAATTATATAGAAATAGTAGAGAGAAATTCGTAACAAGAAATATAAGAGAAAAAAAGATTTGCAACAAATAATACAAATAATAAAAAGATTAAAACAAATAATACAAGCAATAAAAAGATTGTAACAAGCAATAAAAGAAATAAAAAAAAGAAGAATAACAAATAATTTAAATTTAAATTTAAGAAAATAAATTGTAATATTAGATACAAAAAGAAGATATTTCTATAAAAATATTTATAATTTAAGGCAAAAAGTACTATTATTGTATTTTCTTCTTTAAAGCTTTGCAAACTTTATTTAAGAAGAAAAGAAATAACAAGATATTTAATTATTAAACTTTTATATATAATATTATTTCTTTCAAAAGTATTAAATATATATTAAAAAAATATAATATGCAAGTTGCAATATAAACAAATATACATTGCACTTATTTTGTTAATAACTCGAAATTTTATCTTTAAATAAAGAAAATAATGATTTAATATTTAATTGCATTTGCATTAATAATATCTTTGAAAAAATTCTAAAATAGACAAATAAAATTTAGATCGAAAAATACTTATATTGATAATATTATTTACAATTACAATTCTTTGTCAAATTAATAGAAAAATTTCTAACTATTAAAGATATATAGATAATTATGTTATTGCGACAATTTAATGCGATAATAATAAAAAATAACAAAAGAAGAACAAAAGAACAAAAATTGTCTTCGAGAGTTTAAGTTAAGATTCTTCTTAATATTTTAATAATTAAACAATAATAACAAGATTTAGAACAACAAATATTAAAGATTAGCACTAGAAAACTTTCTTAAAGCTAGATATATATATAAATACAAAGAGAAACATCTAATTCTTTTATAATATAGAGTTTTCGAAATTGCTAAAAACTTTATCGACTTGCAAATATTTTAAAAGACTAAAAGATTGTATTGCAAAGCAAAATTCTATTTAATTGTCTTATAAATATATATAGCAATTAGTTAGAAGAATTGTTGCTAAATAGAGATTTTTAATCAATTATAATTCGACTTTTATTTGCGTCTTAAAAGTATTGAATATTTACAAAATTTAAATTAAATTAAAGAAATTTTTGACAACAATGCAAATTCTAGATATTTGCTTATTAAAAAAGATCTATCTTTTGTTTATATAATTTAAATAGAAAGATATAATATACAATTAATAAATATAGATTTTATTATTGTATAATTAAAGTTTTCTTCGATCTTTAAGAAGAATTTTTAATCGATTTTGCAATTCGAATCTCTATAGTATTGTAATATTGTTTATCTTGTCTTTACAAGAATTGTAAATAGATTTTATTAAATTGTTTAAACAAGTAATAGCTAATCAAACTATTTCGTGTAATTTTTTGTAACTACAGTAATAGAATTTTTGTTTTATATTTGATTTACAAAACTTTTAAAAAGTTCTATTAATAAATTTCTATATAGTGCTTTTGTCTTTAATCTTTTTTACTCTTTTTATTGCTTTAAGGTATTTTTTAATACGTATATAAATAAGTGTTAAATGCTATCGAAGTATATTGTTGTATTAAATTTCGAAACATTTAAGAAGATTGTTAAGAATGCAACAAAGTTAAAAGAAAGAACAATTAAATTGTTTTGCTATTTTAAATAGCTAACAAGAATAACATAATTTTTGTAAAAGATAACAAAGAACAAGTTCGAAGAATAATTTAACACAATTGTTTTACTTAATAGTATCAATAACAAAGTAATTAACAAACAATCGATTTCTTTTCTTATTAAATTGTATTATACAACAAAAATATTTAAGAAAAATTTAATTTGAATCGAATTTAGATCTTTTATACTTTATTAATTTAATATATAAATATCGAGAATTATTAATAAGATATTAACTTAAAATAACAACAATAACAAGAGCAAAAGTAATAGCTATATATATATCTTAATTGTTGTCGATTAATTAAGTCAATTAGATTAATTAAGATATACTAGATAGAATAAAAAGAATTAAAGATATATATTATTAATAAAAGAGAACAATAAATGATTAAATATAATTATTATTAGATTGCAATTTATATTACTTAATCTAGTATAACGCAAACAAACTAGCAATTCTAGACTTTACTAGTTCTCGCAAATTAATTAAATAATTATATTAAATAATGTTGCGCAATCTATCTACTTCTTTCTTTTCTTCCCTTTCTTATTGCATTTAACTCTTTTAATAAATATTGTTTTTTTATATTATTATATATCTTACTATCGATTGCAATTGCTTTATCTTTTACTATTTATCTTATTATTACAACAATTGCTTTCTATCTTTTTACTATTTGTTTATACTATTAGTGCAATAATATCTTGCATTAACAAGATTATTAACAAGATTGTTCTTAATAAGTTATTAAATATCGCTAGTAATAATATTTGTTGCATTGCTTATATTAAAAAGTTTATCTCTAAAATATAACTTATTATTTGTTTCGAGTTAGAATTTAATACTTTTTTATAATAGATATTTAGAAATATCTTATATTGTTGTTGTTAATTATTGTTTTCTTCTTTATTTTCTTCTTATTTTTTATTGTTATTGTTGTTCGAGAATTAAAAGAAGAAATTTGAGAACAATGTATAGAATCTTGTTCTATATAACAAGATTATTATTCCTTGTTTTAGAACTAAAACAATAATAAAAAAGATTATTGTATAAAAGCAAATAATAATAAGAAGAAGAACTTTTGTTGTTTAAAAGTTACAATTGCAAAATCTAATAATAAATAATATATATATATTTGCTTTTATAGCTTCTATTAATTTAATAATATTAACAAGTATTTGTATTTACTCTATTAATATTGTGCTTAAACTTAGTATTTTTATTATTATATTTTTTAGTATTTTGCGTTGTTATTTAAATAATATCTTCTATAACAAATTAAATATCAAAAATATTATAAAATTTATAATTAGTTTTTCTTTTGTTGTTGTAACAAATGCAATCGATTCTCTTAATACAAAAAGTCTTCTAAATTTTCTTTGTACTTTCGATATATATATCTTTATTGCTCTTAACTTTGTATTGTATTTAATAATAAGATAGAAGTTTTATTAAAATATTATTCTCTATTGTTAATATATAATTGATATAGTAAGCTACAAAATCTTTATTTCTATTAGATTGTATTATTAGAAATTTGTAACTTGCGCTATTTAAATAAGTTAAAATAGTTTTCTATATTAAATATTATTTTATTTTAAGATAAAGTAAAAGTTTATTAATATTTCTAAGAAGCAATTTAATTTACTTTTGTTATTAAAAATTTTACGAAAATTCTATCTTGTTATTAACTTTGCAAAGAATATCTTAATATTTGTTTTAAATAAATTATTCACTATTATAAATAATATTTGCTATTAGTAAGCTAAATATAATAAATACAACAATAATACTAATTGTTAATATAAATATATATATATATCTTGCTAGAAAACTTATAATTCTAATTGTTGCTCTAATAAAATATAATTGTTGACAATCTTATTGCTCTTCTTATTCTCTAATATATTGAGTTTACTAATCTTTATATTAAAGAACTTTTTGTATAATTTAATATTGTTAGACAAGTCTAATTTGCTATTAAATAAATCTCTATTAGTAGAAAGATAATACAAATATCTTAAAAAACATCTTAATAAATACTTTATATCTATTCTTCTAGATACAATTATACAAAATACTAAAATTAACTATATTAACTTGCAGATTTTTTGTATAAATATAAATTATATCTTTGTAAACAAAGTTCTTAATATATTCATTATTAATATTAATAAATAATTGTAAATAAGTTGTTTAATTGCATTATTTGTTTTATTACTTAATTTATATATATATTTATTATTAGAATTTATATTAAAGTACAATAATAATTAAAGATACATTTATAATCTTTTCTTCTTTAAAAATATTTTTATTAATAATAATATTTCTTGTAATTAAGAAGCTTTTAAATATATTGCAATTAATAATATTATTATTGCTTTAATTTTATAAGAACAAAAGATAATGTATTTTAAAGAGAATTTTATTAATATTTTCAAATATATATTAATAATAATATTTAATTAATAATTATTAGATTTTTAGTAAAATCTTATTTTCTATATAGAAAACTTTCTTTTCTTTAAACTATAAATTGTTCTATTTCTTTTTAATTTATTTGCAAAGATTTTATATTAAATACTAGTACAATTGTTTAAATAATTAATTCTCTTATATTATTTAAATAATTTCTTTGTTATTTTGCAATTCTTTATTAACATTTCTCTTTATTAAAAAGAAAAGAATTTGCTTTGCAACTTATTAAATTTATAAAGTAATAAAAAGAAAAAATAATTAAATTAACAAATAGAATTTCTAGATATTAAATGTAATAGTAAAATAAAAAAGATATATTTGTTCTTTATAAAGTTGCGACAAGCTTATTATATTATTATTGCAATATTAAAGATAAAATCTTTTTTCTATTAAAATCTAGAAATTTTAATTAATTTTCTATTTTTTTATACTAAGATTATTTCTTAAGTATATTTTTCTAAGTATTTTTTATATCTTTTTAATAAGAAATATACAATATTATTATACTATTATCTTTATAATAAAAAATATAATTTAATAATACTACTTTCTATTATATTAAAACAATATTAAAGTTTTGTAATTTTAATCTCTTAATTAATCTTATATATATAGATAAATATATTTAATTCTTAAAGAATAAATAATTATTATATATTTAATAAGATAAGTAAGTTTGTCGATATCTTTAATAAATAATATTTTACTTATATTAAAATCAAAATTCTTTATATTAATATATATAAAATAAGAGCAATTCTTTATATTTTTTATCTTTAATTATCTTAACTTTGCAATAACAAAATTATTATTTATAGTAATAATATTGTTATTATTATAAATTTTAATAAAGAATTTATTTGCAACAATTTTATAAATTTCTTGCAAAATATTATTATATTTTTTACTTTTAACAATATATTAATAAAGATAATTTAAATTAACTTTAAATTAAATAATTTAATTAATTTATTTTTATACAATAAATATAAAACTATTATTAATAAATATTTATAATTAATATATTTTATTATTTAGATTCTTACAATTCTTTTAAGTTCTAATATACAGAAATATCTTTAAATCGAAATATAATTTTTCTTCTATAATAAAAGCTTGCTAATATAATAAGAGATTTTTATTTAATAATCTTTAAAAGTTATATATAATATTGTTGTTTTTATTTTAATTATAATATTCTATTTATTATTATTTAAAATATTGTTAATTAAATTGTTTATTTAAGTTTTAATTATATTAAAATAAAAATTATTAAAAGTTATATTTGCAATCTTTGTTTTACTTATATTAATAAAAACTATATTAATAAAAACTACTTTAATTATATAATCTTTAATAATTCTTTTTTTCTTTATATTATATATAATATTAAATATTATTAAAGGAATAATATTTCTTGTAAATGCAAAATTATTATATAAGATATTTTACTAAATATATTATTTATATTTAAAATATTTATACAATTAAATATTACTTTATATATTACTTTCTATTTTGTCTTTGCAAATTTTCTATAAGTAAACAAATTTATATAGAAATATACAATTTAAATAATATAAATAATATAAATTTTATTAATTAATTTATTATTAAACTATTTATTAGACTTTTAATAAATAAACTTAAATTAAATATTTTTATTTTTAAAATAGATTTTTTCTGTAAAGATATTATTTTTAAGATTATCATTATTAATAATATTAATTGTGCAATTATTTTCTTAAGAAAAATACTTTTTATAATTCTTAATTGTTTTAGTAATTCTTTATTTAATATTAACAAAAGTATCTTTAATAAAAAAAGATTTTTTTATTTATTTTATTTTATTTATATTCGATTCAGCATCCCTAAGAATCTATGCGAGAACTATATATTTTTACAATTTTTAAATATAATTAATTACAAATAGACAAGCAATACTAGCGTCTACTTGTCTAATTATAATTAATTAGAATTTGCGATTGTTATTTTGTTTGTAACAAGTTGTTATAACAACGTTGCGTCTTTGTCTTCTATATTGTAATATTTGTAATACAAGAAAATTCTTCAAACAAGAACTTTATAAATTTAAGAGAGACTTAAGTATTGTTAACAATATCGTTGTTTAAAATTAACACAATAACTTAATAGTTAAAATTATACGCATTATCGCAATAATAAGTCTAATTTCGTCTAGCAATTATTGTAAATTTGTAATATTAATCTCTTATTACATTTGTGCTCTTTTCTATTGTTATCTAAGATAAATTAACAAAATATACTTAATTATTATACGTCTTTAATTGCAATCGCAAGTTTCTATTGTAATCTTAAATATTTGTTGTTCGCATAAAAATTAATTAAAGTCGATTTTATTTGTTCTTAATTGTGTTAGAAGTATATTATATAATTTAAAACAATTAATATATAATTGCATATATTTATACGTAACTTTAAATACTAATTGTTGCGTATGCGCAATATTGTTGCGTCTATTATTTTGTTTCACTCTTATATATTTATAATAGCTATTAATCTTTATATTAGCTTTTTAAGATACATGTTAATAAAAGATATATTAGTTTCGACTTGTAAAACTTTTGTAAATATTGTCTTGTAAACACTTGTAATATATTGAAGCACACAATTCTATATTAATTGCAACTTCGAAATAATCTTTTTTCTTAAATTTTTAATATTTTTAAATATATATTATGCAATAATATTGTAAGCTATTATTGATTTCTCGATAACAATATATTTGCGCTTACTTGTTTTTAACAAAATATTAAATATTAAGCTTTCTATTATTAACGCGTTCTTGTATTTGATTATTAGCTTAATCTCTATCTAACGTAAATAAATTCTTTATCTTAGCTTTAAGTTTAGTTAAACTCTTAATATTTTAATATTCGATTTAATAATTATCTTGTATTTTGTTAACATTATATCGACACTTATATCGAATCTCTTTAAAGTTCGCAATAAATAATTTTTTTTTTTTTTTTTTTTTCGCGAACTTAAACTTGTAACTTTGTATCTATTGCTTGCATTTATTATATATTTAACTTAATACCTTACAATTACGATTAATTAATATCTTATATATTAGTATATTAATGTTGTTTACAAAATTTGTAGCGCTAACTCGCAATTTAATGTTATTGTATATCTTTAACAAATTTGCATTGTAAAACAAATATAAGACTAAAAAGAGAGAAGAATTTTACAATATATTTACGTTTGTATTGCGCTTCTTTATTGTGTAGTTCTATATAATTAAGATAATACAATGTTCTTCTAGAAAATTCTTTACTTATTTGAGTAAATAAGTAGAAATTTGTCTTTTCTTTATATTGTAAAGCAATCGAATATGCAATATATTATCAAGTATATTTAATATATTAAGACTAAGTAGAAATGTTACTCTCTTCTTTTGATCGCTTTATATTGTATAAATCTTTTTTATAATTAATTGCAATATTTTGTTGATTAAATATTGTCTTTTAACTCTTATTTGTGTGTTCGTTAAATTATTGTGCGTCTTTACAACGTAACAAAGACGCTTTAATATTATTAACTCTAATATTTTATTTAATATATTTAATAACGCAATAATCTTAAAGAATAACAATTTAAAGTAATTCTTTTTTCTCGATTTGCGCAGCATTATTGTAATTGTCTTTTTGAAATAAAATATTGCATTTCTTTGTTAATATATCTATCGAATAAAAATCTTACTTAAGATAAAACAATACAAATCAATTATTGCAACGCACAATTAATTATATTGTTAATTTCTAATATTTTATTAGAGATTATCTTGTGCATTGCTCTTATTACTTTGCGCTTCAATATTGTTTTGTCGTCTTCTATAAAGATCGAATAGAAGAATTTGTTTAAGTTGTTTATTAAAATTGTAGATAAAGAAGAAAAATAAGATTAAAATATTGTTTTGATTTTATTCTTTATTGTTGTCGCGATATTTGTATTAATTTGTAGTAATAATATAGTAGACTTAATTAGCGTTTTTGTTGTTGTATTTGTAATTTACTTTGTTATTTCGAAGATACTCTTAATAATATTTTTCGAAGCTTTTATTTGTTTGCGAAACTTATTTTGTTTATATTTCTTTAAAATCTTGCTTTTTTTGTTGCATATTTAAACGTATATTACTTGTTTGCTAGAAATACAATATTGTCAATATAATCTTTTAATTTCTTTAATTATCTTTGTATATTTTGTTTTTTATTCGAATTTAATTCTTTTGTATAATCTTGTTTACAAAATAGAGTCTTTAATTGTTTTTTTCAAAGTATTAAGTAACTTTGTTGTGTACTTATTAATGTTGTCTCTTTTTATTAGATTGTTTAATATTAATTCGAATAATAAATCTCTTAATATATTGTTAAACTTTTCTAAGTTTATAGCTTTTCAATTTTGTCTAAAACAATATTAAGATTTCTTTTGTATTCGAAGTTTTAATATTGTTTTTATCGAAAGATAATTAAATAAGTTTTTTATCTTCTTATTTATATTGCAATATATTAATCGATTTGCTATTCTCTTTGTAATAAACAATAAGTCGATTATAATTTAAATATCTTAATAATCTTTTATTATAATTTCTCGAAAAAAAGTTAATATTGCGTCGATTGCGCACATTATATTTAGCAAATTCTTTGAAAACAAATATTGTTTAAAATAGGAAAAACTTACTTAAGAGAAATAATGCAAATTAAAATTTCTTATAATAATATTTTTGTCTTGTATACGCAAAGTTAACTCTATTGTTAAAAGATTGCTTTTATCGATTATCTTGTTATAATTATTTGAGAACATATTGTAAATATTATAAATAGTAACAAGATTATATCTTGTATTATTATTGTCGAAATATAATTATAATATTATTGTTTTTATATTTTTAAAATATTATATACTATATTAGTTATTGCTATTAATACGTTTGTAAATATAGAAATATATTTTTTTATTATTATTTACAAGTATAAAATTTGGGCATCTTAAGTTATATATTGTTGTTTTAACATAATGTTGTTATAATTCTTGTATTATTAATATATTGTAATTTTATATCTTATTCTTCTAAAGCAATGCGATTATTATTTTATTTCTCGATTTATAAATATTATATTGTAATATTCTAAACTTATTTTGTGTTTTTATTAAAATTGCTTTATGTAATTCTCGATATTAATATCTATTAAATTTTATATCTCTTGCATAAAAGATATATTTTATAACAATGCTATTATTATCTTGTTATTATTTTGTTCTATTAGAATAAACTAACTATTTAACAATTTATTAAAACATCTTTTCTTAATTAATTGTCAAATTATGTTCTTTTTTATTGTTATAAGAATATTCTATATACGACTTGTTTATATTAAGCGATTAATTATTATTGTCTTACGTTTTATTTTATTTTTCGATATTTAATTAAATATTGTTGCACTTTTAAAAGTTATTAAAGTAATTATTATTTTGTTTGTTCTTGTTGCTCTAATAATATAATATAATAACTTTGTCTTTATTGTTTCTTTTATTCTTAGTTTTTTACTCTATCTTTTAAAATATTTAAAATCAAATACTTTATAAGTACTTTTGCAAACATTGTATTTTTATTTTAATAAATTTAATTAATACAAATATTAATCGAAGCAATAATCTTACATATAATAAATATATTATTGCTTATTTTTGTATTTATATATTAAGTAATTATACTTTTAATACTTTATATATTGCTTTATTCTACAATTTATATTCTACAATTTACATTATAATATTTTGCTATTTTAATATTTAACTTATAAATTAAATTAAATTAAATTAACTTATTCGCTATCTTTATACAATTTACTTTTAATATAATAAAGATATATTTTTTTTAATTACTTTTTCTTATAAGTTAAATTATTTTATTAATCTTTAATTCTTAATATGTAATTTTACATAATCTTTTTATTATTTTTGTTCTCTTTTTTTTATATTCTTAAATATACTTTTTATTCTAATATTATATATTATTATTTTTGCATATTTACAATATAAAATTGTCGCAATAGATATATTCTTAACTTAGAAATTACTTAATTTTAGAATGTTCTTATTATATTTGTTATTAACTTTAAAGATTATTATTTTCTTGAAATATCTTATTTTCTATATATCTTTTTGCGCATTTAGTGTATTAACAATATATAAATTGCGTATTAATACAATTATCTTTGTTATACTTATCTTATATATTTATTTTATCTTTTTCTTTCTCTTAATTTATATTATTAACTTTATCTTTTTAATTAATTATTGCTTCGAAAATGTTTGTTCAATATTTATCTTAATTGTCGTCTATATAATTAATAACAAGCTTTATATTATATTTATTTATATGCTTGTATCTTATATATTTTTCTTAATTTTTTTTACTTTTTCTAATTAATCTGTTGCTTTCTTTAATTTTTTTAATATATAAAATTATACTAATTTGTTTATTCTTTACAAAGAGTTTGTTAAACTTATATATAAACTTCTTAATAAAAATATATTACTTAATTAATATTATTATTAAAATTATTTTAAATACATTTTTTTTCTTAAATTTATAAAGTTTCTTAATTTTTATTATCTTTGCAATAATCTTTGTTACAATTTATAATAAGTTATGTTAAAGTATATTAAGTAAATTTTAATTATTTATTAATGTTACGTTAATTATATTTATTTAATTCTAATAATTAAGATAAATTGTAAACGTTATTGTTAATAAAATCTTCTCTCTTGTTTCTTCTTATATAATAAGATAGTATAATATTAATTTTCGCAAATTTAAAAAAAATTATTAATAATTTTTTTTAAAGACTTTGCTTATTAGATTATAACAATTATTATATTTTTTTTTTTTATTATAATACAATTATCGAAATACGTAATTTCGATATATTAAAGATTATAATAATATTTTTAAATTGTTAAAAATCTAATATTTATTTTTATTATATTAAAATTAATCTTAATTTAATTTTACAAACTTTATATTATTATTAAAATTACTAGTTCTTATTATTTTTGTTTTAACAATATTATTTTAAAGTCTAGAAAAAATTAATTGACTTTAAAGTAATTCTAATAATTCTATTAAGAATCTTATATTATTAAAAAATTCTTTTGTATATATTTAAACAATAATAAAATACTTTTTAAGATAATTAATACTTAAATATCTTATATATAGAAAATAATATTTTTACTTTTTTTTTCTATTTGTTTTAATTCTTAAAAGTAATAACAAAGTCTTATAAAACAAAAGAACTAATATTAAGATTAAGAAAAATTAAGAAAATAATACTTAATTGTTTGTTATATTATTTAGTATAATAATTACTTATTGCACTTCTTTCTTTTTTTCTTTTTCTTATTGTATTCAACTTTTTTAATTTGTTCTCTTATTTCTTTTGCTTTTGTTACTTAGATAAAAGAAAATTAATTAACTTCGAAGCAATTCTAATAATTTTGTCAATAATCTTATATTATTGACAATCTTGTTTGCAAGTATTTAGATAACAATAAGATACTTTTTAAGATAATCGATGTTCAAACATCTTATATATAGAAAATAACATCTTTATCTTCTTTTTTCTATTTGTTTCGAGTCTCGAAAGTAGTAGCGTAATTTCTGTCGTCGTTGCGCATGCACAAGTTCGAATAAGCATACTTTGCTTTCTTTCTTCTCTTGACACAGATCTTAATCTTATTTAACTTGTAATTCTTCTTATACTTATTACAGTTCTAATAGTCTCGAGTCGACTCATTCGCGTTGTTCAATTTGCTGGCGCTGTTGTCCGTGACTGGGAAAATCTCCACTTTCGCACCGGACTCCGAATTATCTCGGGCTTTGACCCAACATTCCCATCTTGCCCGGTTATTCCAAGGTGTACGTCGCACTATTTCGTTTACCTGGGCGAGATTGATGCCGGTTGAGAGGTATGTAAGCTCCTGGGAACCATCGCCTTTTATAAGGTATTCTATGTTGTCCATCATGAATAGAACACAGTCTAAGTAGTGCGTACATGTAGGCCCATGGCATGTATCCCGAACGGTCAAGGTGGATAATTGTAAGCCAGGGAAGATTGAGAGCACTGTTGGAAGTGAGATATAGTCGTACACGCCGTCTCCGAAGATCTTGTCCTCGGAGAACCGGAGCAGGTGGCCTTGGACAAAGATATGCCGCAATTCGCGGACATTATGGTTTCCGATGCTGGTAAGGTAGTCTATGAAATGCGCCGTGGTTGTGAAATTGAAGTGGACATTTTCGTAGAACAGAGGCTGTGATTCATTGCGGATCTGGCGAGACAAGCCAGCAAGGAAGGTGCAGCCCAGATGAGGATATGTGAGAGTGAGGGACGAGTAGAGGGCGCTGTATATCATCCGCCGAATTTCCAAGGGGAAGCAGAAGAATCCTCTCGCGGCCTACATTCTTACTCAGACTGACAAAGAGCATATATCAGTAAAGGAGCACTCACCATGAGGTTGAATCGTTGGGAGCCAACGAAGCCAAATTGAACAAGGTGTGCCCACTGCCAAAGGTCAGCAACTGCTTTGCTGAAGCGACCCCTCACAAGTGTTGAGACGTACCGTGATAAGTCAGTCCAAAGGCAGACACGTCCAAGTCTGTTCGAGTCTGTTCATGCCCACGGAGTCTCTTTGACTTGTCTTTGCTCTTCCTAGATATCTTGCCCTGTGGAATGAGGAGAAGATGCTCGAAAGGTATCAAGATCAAGCGGTTCGGACAAAAGGTGTGAATCTGGCTTCACCTTGACCAAATTCACTAGTTGCGTTGATGACATTGAGGTGCTAAGGGTTGTCTTTGCACAACAAATCTTGTGTTGTCAAGCCAAATCGCCACAACAAGCAAGTTGCATCATTCATTTTCGCCGTATGGAACGAGCATATCCGTTGGTGCGTGTTGATAGGTATGTAAAAAGCAGAGGAGCTTCTGTTCTTACATGTATCTTGCGCACTGTTTATCTGCGGGTCAGCTGAAGTACACTATCCTTGTACACTTCTCAGAATTTCCATATCGCTAATTTACAGATGAATATGTGTGCCATCTTGTATCGAAGTTTAAAATAGTCGGACTACCAATTGGTGCGCCTTCTGGCTACACTACCCAATGAATCCCTGCCCAACTTTGACCCCCTTGTAATCCAACAAGAAACTCATCGCCTCCCATCTCGGCCCGTCAACAAACCCACCTCTACTATACTGAAACCCCATGACCAAATGTTGGAATATTGTTCTCAGCGCCAAGCTCGCAAGCTTCCATGTCAACGTGCCCACCCCGGTGCCTTCCTGTACACTGTGCATGCGTACCCTGACCTGGCGGTCAGAGCTGAACGCCTCCATATCGACGTCCTGGTTAATACTGTGTCCGCCATATTCGGAGCAGAAGACATTACTCATGAGGAAGGCGGTGAAGACCCGGGCAGGATCGAGGGGGCGGTGGTCGAAATTGTAGCGGATGACAAGGTTGGGGTCTTCGAAGCAGGTAATGCTGCCGGAGTCCGCTCGAAGGGGTTGTGTCATTGCGGAGTCTCGAGATGCGATCTTAATCGTATCTCTGCGCGCGGTTGCGGTATTGTTGCCTTTGCCGACTTCGTGGGGCGCAGGCGCTGTAAGACCGATAGCGCCCATCAATCCAGCATTGCTGTCGATGAGAGCTTTAGGCAATGGCACGAGTTGAGGCATGCGGTAGTTCAGGGCAAGATTATTGCCGAATACATAGACCGCCCAGACCATGACGCCGAAAGGGACATTTCGCTCTTCAGACGGTTGGATTATAATTGCCCCTCCGGAAAGAATCATGCCGAAGTTGATGCGCCGGAACATTGTGTAATCTTTGTTGTGGTCGGCGAGATCGTGTTGAAGGTGGTAGAGGCAGAGCCAGGGCTCACGGGGTTCGAACATGTAGACTTCTGGGTTGTAGTACATTTTCAGGTGGAGTCCGGGGGGCTGCGTGGGATCTGGGGCGGAGGCACTGCAGTTAGATATGTTAGCTCACGTCGAATGATCGCGAAGAGTAATGGGCGCAGCCTTCGACTTACTTGAACCGAGGGATTGTCAAGGCGGTACTGTTGCTCTGCGATAACTGGTCTGATCGTGGAGCCAATAATGCTGAAATTAAGTGTAATAGAAAGAAATGGTATACTGTGAGATATCCCATCATTATTGCAAGTCCTGAGAAGCCTCCAAACGCTACGAACGTCACAAGGTTGAAAGGTGTGGGGGGGCATGCTCATCGATTGTTATAGTCGCTTGTCGCATCCGGAAATCCCTCCAGAGGTCGCACACGACGAATATCGCGGAAGTCGCATATCATGAATAGTATCATTGGATAATCCTCACGGGCTTGTGTTGTAATGATCGGAAATGTACCTCTGATCATTGATCACGAGGCGTACATATGATAAGCTTCGATTGGCGCATCGATTATTTCAACCTTGATGACTCGGTTTTAGTGATTCAATATCATATACCGCGGACATTCTTATCAGCCCAAAAAGCTGAAGTGACCATGGGCTTCCCGATTCTCGTTCAAGTATGGAAATTCAGGAGTCTTCCCGCCCTCAAATCTTCATCGTATTTTCTCGTTGTGCTTCTTTTAGCGTCCGAGACTCTGTCTCCGCGACATAACCAAGAATATCTCGACATCCGGGTACCTAGGTGGAAGCAATGAAGCTGCTTTGAGGCAGCGAATATCCGCCTGGCTGGCTAGTACTTCAACGCGAAGTTGAAACGGGGACTTAAGGCAAGAGTGTCATCTGTCGTCTAAAGTTTGTCGTGATTCTGGTAGCCTCTAGCTAGGCGTCTGTCTGCTTGTTGTATGCCTTAGATCTTAGTAAGGTGTTGACACGGTACATCATTAAAAACTACTTGCGTTTGATGATGTGGGGAAAGGAAAGAGAGAGCGGTTGACAGATTCTCTAAAACAAAGAAATCGATGTGTCCTGTCCGAACAAAAACCTAAATTTGGTGCGGAGCATCCACATGAGGACCCTCAGCCACACCAAGCAATCTATATCTCTGCTGCCTACCTAAAGTACCTCGACATAAATCAGAGACAAGTGCCTTATCTCACGTCGTGAAAGAGGTCTTATTTTGAGATTACTCGTCATGACCTCCTCGACAGATAATCAAGGATTCTTCTCCCTGCCTAGTGAAATCCGTACTAAAATCTACAGCCTTCTGCTTAAGTCCAATGCTGTGTGTCAGAACTCAGACCCCAGGCATAATAACACAATCGCACTAAACCGGGCTCACCGAACGCAGGACCACACAAAAGTCGATCCTAACATTCTGTGCACCTGCAGGCGTGTAGCCTTTGAAGCCTCGCCCATCCTATACACAAGCAACAACATTACTTTTCAAGCTGTCGAAGATATGACTGGATGGCTTGCTACAATCGGCCCCCAGAGAAAGAAATGGTCCGCTTCGCTAGTATTTACACAAGTCTAGCAGGTTTCAAGATGGACGACTTTGAGGAAGTTTTCAAGTGCTGCAGCGGCTTGCGGAGACTACACGTTCGGGCGTCCATGATGTCTTGCGCACCTAGTTATCGCGGGAAAATGATCCGTGAGTTTCTCAGACGGGCACAGCCGTTGCTGAAAGACCACCCGACCTTGATCAAATTGATGAGCAAGTGGAATGGGGGCTACCAGCACAAACCGACAGGGTCGATGTTATATCCGCATTTCTGGGACGCGCTGTGCGTCACCTTTGTTGCGAGCGTAGACGATGGAATGCCAGGCATTGATGGAATAGTTATCAATATTGAGGATGCAATCGAAGACGTCAGCGACGAATTGATTGGTTTGGGAACTTGATTTGCAGGCTCCAGGTGCTTGGCAAAGCCGCTCTACGCTTCCACAAGTTTTCACTGTGTCGTGAAGCGTTGATGAAGATCAGTGTTCGAAGTTGGAAGAGATTGGGATTTGATATCGAGACATGGTACAATGTTCAAATTGTCAAGGCAGACAAAGCTACGCACGGTTTACATCTTAATGAAGTCGTAGACTTCCACGACAGGAAACAATAGCATCCTCGAAGGAAGCTTCCCCGTAGCGGTAATGAGAAAGCCTCCGACTTGAGGTCTGAAAGGGTACCAATCAAATCATCGCCTGGTTATACATTTGCAACAGTTGCTAACATCATGCAATGGATGAACTGTGTACACCGGCGCTATCGAATCTTGAGGTTCTCCGGCAGAGACTGGAGGTGTAAGACATCTCTTTTACGCATGCTCTGTTTCGCTTACCATTCTTGTATGCCAGTTTTGAAATGGCCGATAATGATGATGGGCGATTGGGTTTTGATATGCTGAGATTCATTAAGATGCGGGATCGTTCCGCCAAGCTGAAAAGGCTTGGCATTCCTACTTCCATCAACCAACCACAACAGCAGCTGTGACGGCAGAAGCATAATACAATGGATTGAAGGACTACGATCCAGAAGCTGGTTCAGCAGCTAATGGAAGGCCGGAAGAAGACACCCTATACCAACAATGCCCGAATCCTGCCAAGCTAGCGATGCCTCCCAAACGGCCCCTCTCCCCCTCTACCACATCCGCCTCCACCTACACCTCCTTCCCAATTACCGATCGCTCATCGCGCTTCCTCGCCATCTACTCCCCAACCCTCTCCGCCAAAGCCCTCCAAGCGCAGGATGAATTCAAGTCCGCAACCCATCGCATCGCCGCATGGCGCCAGCCAAGCACCCAGCGCGCTCTCAGCTCCCAGCGACTCTACGATACCGGTCATGACGACGATGGCGAGAAATATGGCGGGAAAACCTTGGAGACAGTGCTTATCTCCCTGGATGTAGAAGGTGCAGTGGTGGTAGCGCGGTGGTATGGCGGAGTGATGTTGGGGCCTGTCAGGTTCGAACATATCAAGAATTGTGCGAGGGATGCGATCAAGCTGTATCTTGAGGGAGGGGACAAGAAGGCGAAGAAAGTGAAGGTTGAGGAAGATGAGGCTAGGAGGCAAGAGTTGATCCGTGTGCTTCCGGAGAGAGATCGGAGCATAGCTGTGCTGAGGGATTTGCTGGTGGAGAAACAGCAGAAAGACGGTTCGCAGAAAGCGGAGAGGGGTGGTGCAGCGAAGGTGCCAGAGTATGCGAAGCTACCCCTGCCAACTTTGGGAAGTTTGGAGAGGGCGAGAGATGCGACGATTGGGTGGATCCTGAAACAGATCGAGAAAGCAGAAGTGACACAGGAAGAATTTTCGAAGGACCTGAAGCCCGAAGTCGAGGGTCCTGGACAGAATTATGACAATGTAGAAAATCGGGACGATGAGGCGAACAAGGCATTAGAAGTTGCGAAATCGCCACAGCAGCCGGGGACCTGAAATTAGACGTGGTCACTACTGCACTATGCGAGTGGAGTTCAAGAAAAAAATTGTTACAAAACTTAAAAGTCACATCCAAGCAGTGTTTCACTCCGAGCACGAGTCACGATAGCACAGCATCCGGTATGACTCGGATGATGGAGAGTGACAGCGCTCTACCATCGAGCCACGACTCCTAGGATCCTCACAATCGCAGACGATCTGTGAGTTTGGTTGATGGCTATCCTATTTAGTGATATGCACTCAAGTACGGAAATTAGACAGGTAGCTTTGGCCTACTTTTCCCCTTGCTGTCTGCCGAGACTGATGGAATTTTAGGTGTTCTTTATTGCCCAAGGCATCTAGTCAGTGCTCTGGATTGGGCGCTGTTATCACGCAGCCGGCATAGCACCATTGAACGCACAATTCCTGTTGATAGGCAATCGACTATAACGCAATGGGACAATGCTTGACACTGCATGGGTGGGCTCGTTGTCAGCGTATCATCCTGTTTTCCACCGCAGTCCAACCCTCCATCTGTACATCCGTGCGGAAAATGACATGCCGCTCGAGGAATCCACACTCTCGAGATGTATTGTACATTCAGCCCTCTGGTCCGTGCTATCGGCCGGTTGATGGCTTGAAATATCGGCTTTCGCCTGCCTGACGTCTGGCGACACCCTCGTGCTCTACGTTCCTAGCCTCCAATTCCAGCCTCGTCTCTGTATCATTACTCGTGAACTTCGCCGCAGTAAGAGGAACTGGGTTACGCTGGAACGGCTTGGACTTCTTCTTGCGTTTTCAGGGGGTAATTGGATTAAGTATCGAAGTTCTGGATTGACGATTGGCAGTCTAGTTGTTGACCATGGGTCCCTACTGATCTTCCACCTTCTTGACTTCCTCCACTGCCTGCCGCCAATGTTGCAAGATCCAAGGAAGGACAACACACTCCACCGTCTGCTCGTCTAGCGCCGGTACCCTCTCGCCTGCATGATCTTCGGAGCAGAGTTCAGGCATACCATCTCGCCATCGTATTTGTGCCTTTAGAGCTATCATGGCTTGCCCAAGCTCTTTACCTTCCATTGGCATGATCCTCGCAACTTTGCGCCACATCGCATCCTTCATCAACCTTTTTCTATGGTTTTCGAGCATGCCCTTGTGTTCATCCTGCTTGTCGAAGGTTTCTAGAGCTTCTTGGAGCAAAGCGTCACGATTGAAAGAATCGTCATCGCCGCTCACACCTACCTCCGGGTGTCGCGAGGTACATCGGTCTCTCAGTTTTCTTGCCCTGCGTCTTCATCACATGTTTCTCAAATTATCGCCGGCGAAAGAAGCGCGAGGACGTTGCCCAGAGAAATACCTCGTTCAAATCTGCGAATCCTTCCGTAACACGATCTGCATCTAGGCTTAGGAATGCCATCATCTGCTCGGGACTGATTGTCAATCGAAGCAAAGCGGCTTTCGCATGCGTTTGTTCGATCTCAGCGATTCGAAGATGAAGACCAGTATCATTGATCGTGAAGCCTTGACGATTGGCGGCAGATCCGAGGATGCGCCATAGGTCGCCGTGGGTATAAATAGTCTTTTCCCACTCGAAGAGGCTTGATTTGCACGTATGGACATCTAATTGGAAGCACTCGGCATCGAATCCCGAAAGGGGAATCACGAAGGAGCTGATACCTCTGGCTTTCACGTGGTCTGTTGCTCCCAAAGTCAGGGCGAGCTCTTTCTGGGCAAAGTCGTGTTGTGGGTTTTGGACCAGGATGTCGAGGTCTCCGTGATCCGGCTTTTGGGGTGCCTCAACGGGTGTAGATACTCGTTGGTAGAAGTGTAGCAGCTTCCTGCAAATTGTCAGCTGATATACCCAGCTTAGAGGAACTGTTTTCAAGTTGCACTAGAAGCCAAGGAGAGAGGCTTCTTCAGTGCCTCCGCTAGGTGAAGCTGCCAACCAAGTCTCAGTCTAGAAGAGCTTCTTTTAGGCTCAGCAGTGAGCGACTGCAAGTACTTACTCTTCATATCGATCACGCAGCTCAATGTACTGCTTAGGCGACAACGGAACGACATTCGGCGGACATGGACGTGTCGCAAACGCTTGACCTCCCATCTCGCAGCCGTGAAATTCTCTCACTTCCAAAGGTACCGACGACGGGAATTGCCTGTTTGTCGAAGCTGCGTTTCTCGAGATCCGAAACGCGTAAGCAGGAGATCTTACACAGATGAATGAGACTGGTAATGTGAGTTGCGATTGTTCTTTGGGAGGAGGTACTACTTTGAGTTCTAGCGATGCGAAGAGGGTGCTCCTCGTCCCAAGGTTCCAAAATGAGTCACCCAATGCTTGGCTTGACTTGGAGGGAAGGGCCGCTCACTCAGCTACCGCAATGGGTAACCACGAAGCTTTCAAAAGTCAGAGAAATAGGCTAAGCTAGAATCTGGTAATGCAAGCCAAGGGTCTCTCACATGGTTCTGGTGACTTCCATCGGCCATTGTATCGTCGCTTGCCGTCGAGGAGGTAGCTCTTCTAGAATGGCTTCAACTAGTCGAGCGGCCCTTCTCTCAGACCACCACCGGCTAATAACTCGACGATACATAACGCCATAATGCGCGAGGATAACAGGCGCTATCGGTTATCGCGCAAGCATTCTTTCGATATAGACATAGGATATGACAGCTCCCCAAACGAGTACCGAGGTCCTATCGTCTACGTTGCCATCAATAGTGAATCCAAGGTCCTCTATCGGTCTCTCGAATTTGACATTGACGTCTCAGGAAAGATCAAAGTTGGTAAAACTGATCTAGAGTGATCTTGACGACAGTTGGCGGTAGGGTTCTAAGAGTAACGCCGAGGACTTGCAACTGTTTTGAGAGCGCTAATTGCCGAAGCCTTGGTAATGAAGCGAAATACCGAATACTTGTATCGATGCGTAGCAACACCCTTCTACCAACCACCTACTACGTTGGCCGCTGACAAAATGGCAATGCACATTCTCTCTGTCGCACATGGGATGCTCTACAGTTTAGCGATTCAGGGTTTCCAACACTGAGCGTTTGACATGATGTCAATGCAAGCTTGATGCTCCTCACTAAGTCTGGGAGAACAACAGTTGAAACCTTCTACAGTCACAGCAATCGTCGGCCTAGATGGCTCTCACCTCCGGTCTCTCAGTGATTCCACAGGTCGTCATTCTATGGCTTGTATATCGAACAGCAAGCTTCACGATCCAATTGTACCGCGTGCGTAGCAGGTTCCAGCGTATGCAGAAAGAATGTCTTGTAAGTGGTTATCTCGCTCTGACGCCATCTATGTCCTTTTGTCGTTTGTTCTGAACTCTCGAACGGACATCACTCTTCCCCGTAGACTAAATCGTGGATTCATCTAGCCAATGCCGCCTCATCATCCAATACTTGGGCATCTCCTCATGGTCGGTAACATCATGTCCAAGCTGCCGAGCGACGTTCATGGCCATGTTTTACCACGTCAAATCGCAATGGCGTTTCCGAACTTAGGGCCACTATTCTACATCGACACCTGGCCTTTCGGTCCACCAATGCTTGTAGCCACTTCTGCGGATAGTGCAAATCAGATGAAGATAGCTCACTCGCTGCCCAAATTTATCGCTCTGCGAGAGTATATGAAGCCGATGACAGGTGGGATAGACCTTACGACCCTAGAAGGTCATGCGTGGAAGACTTGGCGGAACATTTTCCAGCCAGGTTTCAGCAGCGGTCTCCTGATGACGAAGGTCCCCGAGATGATCGAGGAGATTCTAATCTTTTGTGGGATCTTGCGGGCGCATGCAGCCAGGGGCGAAGTTTTCCAAATGGACCTTTTGTTGATATTATCGGTAGACTTGCTCTGTGAGTATCAACATCGTGTACTTGAATATCTACGGCATGCTCAGATTTAACATACAATTGCCCAGGGATACTCGTTTTGATGCTCAGCGGACGAAGAACAGTTTCACGACAGCTTTGCGCGCTCAGATAAGGTGGCTATCATTTGGTAATGAGGCCAACCTCTTGGAGCGCTGGCATCCGCTCCGACCACTCATGCGCCGCTGGAATGCTCGTCAAATGGTACTGTACGTCTTACGGGAGTTGGACAATCGCTTCGTACATAATCGTAAGAATAATGATCTCATGGATAAAGCACGAAGCAAGACCATTATTGATCTGGCGCTGGAAAATTATCTAGCAGAGGATAGGGGCGAAGGGGAAGGAATGGACGAGACCTTCAAGAACACGGCAATCTGTCAGATAAGGACGTTTCTCTTCGCAGGCCATGACACATCTAGCAGTACTCCCTGCTACTGCTACCACCTGCTCTCCCTTCACCCGCATGTCCGCCGCAGAATGGTGGATGAGCTTGACACGATTCTGGGAAAGAATGTCGGGCAAGCAGCGTCACGGATTGCTGGAAACCCTCATCTCCTGAATCAGCTTACCTATACCTTTGCAATCATCAAAGAAACTCTACGGCTATACCCGCCCGCATCAAGTACGCGTATTGGTGAACCGGGATTCTCGGTGACCTTGCCTGATGGTCGTCAATGCCCGACAGAAGGGCTCTTAGTGTGGTCGAACTCTGTCGCCATCCATCGAAATCCGGATTTCTGGCCGCAACCCAACGACTTCCTTCCCGAGCGCTGGCTTGTTGAAAAGGATGACCCTCTGTTTCCTGCAGCCAAAGGCATGTGGCGGGCCTTCGAGTATGGCCCGCGTAACTGTATAGGGCAGGAACTTGCCCTACTGGAGGTGCGGCTGATCCTAGCTCTGACCGTCAGAGAATTTACGATCGAAAGTGCATACCACGAATGGGATAGGCTGCACTCGCCAAAGGGGCCGAAGACTGTGACTGGCGATAGGGCATATCAGATCTTGCTCGGGGCTGCCCATCCCAATGACGGCTTTCCGTGCAAAGTGTCGGTCAACGGACGATGACCGACAAAGTGCAGAGATATAGGGGTCAGTGAAGTGCGTAGGACGTTATAACTTTCATAGTATCAGCCTTCCTCTACCCGATGTACGCTACCGCCGCTAAGACGGAGTCAAACGAGAGCCGGCTCGAGTCTTCGACAAGATCGACGAGCGAAACACCCTCTCGAACTACCACTTTGTCGTGATGATACAGCTCCCGAAGACTCGCGTCGTCTCATGCAAGCCCGGGCAATCGAGAGAATCTTATCATGAATTTTCTTGTATTGTGGAAAGGCCGATGGGAAAAAATACGGTGCTTCGAACGTCAAGTCGCACAGCGCAAAAGTCTGCATAGCAGTTAAAGCGATCACGAAAGCGGCTCTTGCCATGGCTGATAGACTCTGAAATTCAAAATCCTGCAGCACCCTACATGATTTTGGCCAAATTAAGGCGGTTCTTAGCATCGCACCACTACTGAGATTCTGCAAGCGAATTGACTCGATAACGGATCCCCCCTTCAGATGCTTCCTACTGGCAACAGCTGGGTTGTAGAACTAGCTGTGTTCTGCTGCTCGCAGCGTAAATTACGTACGTTGGTGGGAGGCGCTGTACCTGCATCAATCGTCGACTCTTGCGTTCTGATAGCACATTGGCTTCACTTGCGCTCCAATCGATTCGGACGATTACTCCGCCTCCACAAGAAGCTCTTGAACACTATCTTCGGCAAGCCTCGATACATGGCTAGGGTAATCGCTACTATTATTTCCTCATCGAATAGTACCACGCCTCTTCGGCCAGGCTTCGGGCTTGTATGGTGGTCTGTACAGCTGGCTCTCTTGACTTTCACCAAACCAGCATTGCGAAGTGCTTCTGTTTGATGTCCTCCCTCGTCGGCTTGAAAGATGCTCTTGGACTTTCTGCTGGAGGGTACGACCTTTGTGCAGTGGTTTCAAGTCCCCAAGTCATATCTTCTGCTACCGATGGGAGTCGTCACCGCCGCGATCGTCTTAGTGCATTATCTTGGGGGGATATCTCAAGACCCCTGAGAACCACCCTTTGTCCCACAGAAACTTCCATACGTTGGCGACCTCGTTGGAATCCTCCGGCATGGAACCAAGCATTACGATATTCTCACATCGGCCTCTCATTTGGTAGTGTCAGCACCCTGAATTGGCCAACATGAGGGGCTTTTCGTAGTACAGAGAACACTTTGCCTGCCTATAGTCTGGCCATGCCACGAGGAAGGATGTATATCATCAACTCGCCTGATCTGGGGCTGGCTGTGCAACACAATGCCAAGCCCCTCAGCTCGGCGCCTTTTGCCGCCAAGTATGCAGCAAGGGTAGTAGATCTCAGCGAAGAGACAGAGGCTATTTGGATCCATGATGTCGAAGGAGAAGGTGGGAAGGGAAGCCTGTTCCAAGAGGGCATGAAAGCCATGCAGGTCTCGCTGACACCGGGGAATCCTGAGCTCCACCATATCGTCAAGGCCATGCTGGACAGCCTTCTCAAACCCTGTAAAAATGCTTGACAACGAGCCCAGGAAGCGCCAAGTGCATCTAATGGCATGGCTTCGACATGAATTTACGCTTGCAGCGACTGATGCGATCTATGGACCCATAAACCGGTTCGACGCCCGCCACGTACGCGATGGCTTCTGGTATGCAATGTCAGTTTCAACTTGAAGACGAAGCTGATGTTAGTGCACCGCGAAGGGATTTCTACCGGGATTTCGCTAAGCTCTTGATCAATATTCTCCCACCGTCACAGCCGCCGCAGGCTACAAAGGTCGATCGACCTGCTCCCGCGCTGTCGAAAAGTATCTACATAACCAGGGAGACACGCACGGTGGCTCCGGCCTCCTCAAAGCCCTCGTCAACACCAGCAAGCAGTACGGCGTCCGACAAGCCGACATCGCCCGCTTCGACATCCTCAACATCCAAGCCGCGCTCGCCAACGTAACCCCCACCGCCTTCTGGATCATCTACCACATCTCCTCCGACCCATCTCTCCTCCACCGCATCAGACACTACGTCCAGCGCTGCATCTCCACCGAAGCCCTCGCAGACACGGAAATCTCAAACCTAGACATTGGGAAACTCAGAACCGTCTGCCCGCTCCTCCACTCCACCTTCCAAGAAATACTTCGCACCCGGAGCTACAACGCCTCCGTACGCGTCGTGCTGCAAGACACCCTCCTCCAAAACCGCTACCTCCTCAAAAAGCACGGCGTCATTCACATGCCCAGCCACGTGATCCACAATGACCCCTCTATCTGGAGTCCCAGCGCCTCGGTCTTCGACGCCGACCAATTCCTTCCGAAACAATCTCACGCATCCATCAAAGAGCAGAGGAGACATCCAGCCGTCTTCCGCGCCTTCGGCGGTGGCACAACGCTCTGTCTCGGCAGGCATTTTGCGACGACGACGATCATCTCGATCGTGGCTATGCTGGTGCATCGCTATGAGATTGCGCCTGTGAGTGGGGAGTGGAGCGAGCATACCCAGAAGATCAACCATCTGGTGGCTGCTATCCTGCCGCCGGACTAGGATGTTGGGGTGGTGATTTCGCCGAGGAAGGGGAGGGAGGAGGCGTGGAGGTTTAGTATGGGGAATGCGGCTGCTGTTTCGTTTCCAGGTACGGAGTCATAGGGCGCAATAATGCAGCTAGTGCTTCAGGGAATGCAAGCGACGGGTATCGCGCAAAAGATCGCGGCGATACTTTATTCCGCAAATTCGATAGGATTTATAAGCAAAAAATCTGAATAAGTATTGGGCAAGAGCCATTCGTTGCGTGCATACTCTCAGTAATTCGTGAAGACTTTTCTTTTCTTTGAACGCGCAACCGATCTCTCTCCATTGCCTCTCTCGCCATGTCTGAGATTATACTCTACGATCTCCCCAGCAAAGGCCACTGTGCCTGCTGGTCACCCAAGTACACTTCCCGACCCCCCCTCATCTCCCTGCTCTCGTAGGAACACAAACTAACTCCCACCCAGCCCCTGGAAGAGTAAACCCCTACCCTTCCCCCGTCCCCCGGCGGCCCACCACCTCCCACCCCCCCACCTCACTAACCCCCCCTTCAGCCCGCCTAGCACTAAACTACAAATCCCTCCCCTACAGCACCCACTGGCTCGAATACCCCGCCGTAGCACCAACCCTCCAATCCTTCAACCTCCCCCCCAACGCCTCCGGGGCGCCCTACACCATCCCCGCCGTCCGCTTCCCTGACAACACCTACATGATGGACTCGCCCGCCATCGCCACCGAGCTGGAGCGGCGTTACCCGTCACCTCCACTGCACCTGGACTCGGAGACGCTTCCGGAAGTGGAGGCGTTGTTTTCGAAATTCATGACGGGGATGCGGGGGGTGCTGTTTCCGAAGTACCCCCCCATGCTGCTGAATGAGCCGAGTCGGGAGTATTTCGTGAGGACGAGGGAGGAGAGGTTTGGGATGAGTCTTGCGCTGTTGGAGAAGGAGGAGGGAGGGGAGAAGGCGTGGGAGAAGACGAGGCCGGTGGTTGAGGAGTTGGGGAGGGTGTTGAGGAAGGAGGGAGGGCCGTTTGTGTTGGGGAAGGAGGGTGAGAGATCTTATTCTTTGCGGTTTTCTGTTGAGGAGCTGGAAGTGGGCTGATGGTGAGAGCAGTGTCGTATGCCGATTTTGTGATTGTGGGGCTTTTGCGGTTCATGAGGAGGGGCGGTGAGGACATTTACAGGCGGGTGGTGGAGATGGAACCGGCTCTCGGAACGGTGCACGATGCTTCGGCTGCTTGGCTGAAAAGGGACGATCATTGAGGACCCCGAGTTGGGCGGGCATGCTGCAAGGTAGGTAGAGATGGCATCTGTAGGTCTTTGCTGTAGACATCCCCCTTTGCTTGGAATCTTCGAGCATTTACGAATTGATTCTTGACACGTATCTTCTCCTGATCTCCCCACAACTACTCTGTTGCTCTTGCACAATTTATGTCTTCACCAGGACCCCAGCCTAGAGATCCGTAAGAAAAAATGCAACGAGAGGTCGCAGTGTAAGACTTGGTCAATGCCCAGCCCCTCCCCTCCTCCCTCCTCACGCCCCCACCACCCCCCTCCCAACCGCCATCACCTCGCCTCAAACTGCACCATCCCACAACGCCGTCAGCCCTTTCTCACTCCCTCTTTCCCTCCTTCCCCTCTCCCCTCCCTCCGTTTCTCCATTCCTCTTTCCTTCCCTTTCCCCCTCTTTTTCCCCCTCTCCTTCATCAATATCCGAAACCCACAATCGCGGCATTGGATCGGATCGCCCTTCTTCAGATGGATCGCGACTTCGCATCCTCCGCAGCGGTAACGCGCTGTTGGTTCTTTGTCTGTGGTTGTTGAGGAGGTGTGGTTGGGGTTGGGGTTGAGGAGGGGGCTGAGGAGGGGGC
>JAABUQ010000475.1_pt1 | contig 92432 bp, 92 predicted proteins | sample 5560001 | NCBI WGS metagenome assembly JAABUQ01 (sample SAMN10711888, study PRJNA513371) | rock metagenome | isolation source: Antarctica rocks | place: Antarctica: Victoria Land, Finger Mt nord | collected 2015-12-18
CCACCGTCCAGTCGATCGGCGGCCGCATCTACGCGCTCTGCGAAGCCGCCGCCTTTCCCGTCGAGCTGGACCGGGAGCTCGGCCACCAGGAGCACAACCCGTTCGACGGGACGCTCAAGGGCTCGTTCACCGCCCATCCGCATCGCGACTGGTCGACCGGCGAGCATCATGCGGTCGCGTATGAGCCCACCTCGCCCGACAAGCTGCGGCACGTCGTCCTGTCGGACGACGGGAGGGTGCTGCGTGACCTCGCCATTCCCGTCGAGGACGGCCCCATGGCGCACGACTGCGCCCTGACGAAGAGGTTCTTCGTCGTTCTGGACCTCTCGGTGACCTTTTCGATGGGGTCGCTGCTGTCCGGTCACAAGCTTCCGTACCGCTGGAACCCCAAGCACCAAGCTCGTGTCGGCCTGCTGCCGCGGGATGGTGGCGCGGACTCCATCATCTGGTGCGACCTGGATCCGGTGTTCGTGTTCCATGTCGCCAACGCCTACGACGACCCGGACGGGCGGGTGATCCTCGACGTGGTCGCCTACGACAGGATGTTCGACACGAAGGCGGAAGGGCCCGATGCCGTCGGGCGGTTCGAGCGCTGGACGGTCGATCCTGTGACCCGCGCCGTGGACCGTCAGGTCATCGACGGCAACCCGCAAGAGTACCCGCGACCCGACGACCGGCTGTGGGGCCAGCCTTACCGTTACGCCTACGCAATCTCAGTGCCCGTCAGCACCAACAACTTCAGCGGCGGGACGAAGCTCTACAAGCACGACCTCCTTACGGGTGTGCGCGAGATTCACGACTTCGGGCCGGGCCGATTTCCGGGCGAGTTCGTGTTCATTCCCGCCTCGGCCGAGGCGGCGGAGGATGAGGGCTGGCTGATCGGGCTGGTGGTCGACTCGAACCGGCAGACGACGGACCTGGCCATTCTCGACGCGCGGGCGATCACGGGCGAGCCGGTGGCGACGATCCACCTTCCGCACCGGGTCCCGCCCGGGTTCCATGGCAACTGGGTGCCCGCCTGATGCGTGGTGTCGGTCCCGAACGCGGACCGGCTACTGCCTAGCGGAGAAGGGCTTCAGACGAGGTGATCGCGGACGTGACCATTCGCGAGCCGTTCTCGTTTAGCGTTGTTTAGCGTGGGATCAGCGCCTCGCCCTCGAGTTCGCTCAGGTGACCCGATCCGAGTTGACCTTCCCCCGCCGCCGTACCTGCCGCTCGACCGGGTATAGCACGACCGCCTTTACCAGATCAGGCCGCTGGCCAGCGTGTTGCGGAAGGGACCCGTTTTGCAACGCTGATTGCAACCGCTTTCAGGTAGGCCAAAATAGCCGGGGTGAGCTCGCGAGCGGGCGCAAGCGGACGTGCCTGCCCAAACCTCTACCAATGTTGGATCACCTATGATCAACGTGTGCAATGCGTTCGCTTTCTTGCTCTTTCCATCACCCCGCCATCGACGTGGCCCCGCGCAAGGCAGGAGAAGAAACGCGACGTGGCGTGAAGTTCCTCCACTTCCGCGCCGATCGGAACGCGCAACTCGGCTCGGGAAGGCGAGCGAGCGGAGGACATGCGAGGAGGTGCAATCGGGCCTCAACTTCCTCAACTTGTTCAACTTCGCGGCCGGTGCTCGTGCATTCCCGCGCCGGAGGTTCACGCGTCGATGCTGTTCCCCACCGCTGCGTTGACCAGTCCGCCGTCGACCACGATCGTGTCGCCGACAACGTAATCTCCCGCGCGCGACGCGAGGAAGATCGCCGCGCCCGCCATGTCCTCGTCGACGCCGACCCGGCGTGCCGGGATGCCCTTCGCGACCTCCTCGCCGTGGTCGCGCGCGGCGCGGTTCATCTCGCTCGCGAACGCGCCGGGGGCGATCGAGGTGACGTTGATCGAGTCCTGGATCAGCCGCGCCGCCATCCGCTTGGTCAGGTAGATCAGCGCGGACTTCGACGCGTGATAGCTGTACGTCTCCCACGGGTTGAGTCGCAGCCCGTCGATCGAGGTGATATTGATCACCTTGCCCGGCCGCAGGTGCGACGCGGCCGCCTTAAGCGCGGGGTGGAGCGCCTGCGTCAGGAAGAAGGGCGATTTGACGTTCAGGTCCATGACCTTGTCCCAGCCCTTTTCCGGAAACTCCTCGAACGGCACGCCCCAGGCCGCGCCTGCGTTGTTGACCAGGATGTCGAGCTTGCCCTCCTTCGCGGCGAACGCTTCGGCCAGCGCGCGGCAGCCGGCGACGGTAGACACGTCCTGCGGCAAGGCGATGCAGTTCGTCCCGAGCTCGGTAGCGGTCTCTTCACACGCGGCGGCTTTGCGGGAAGAGATATACACGCGCGCGCCTTGGGCGATGAAGCCCGCCGCGATCATCTTGCCGATCCCGCGCGAGCCGCCGGTGATCAGCGCGATGCGCCCGTCGAGGCGGAACAGGTTGGTGGTGTCCATAGGCTTACTCCCTCTCCCCTTCAGGGAAGAGGGTAGGGGAGAGGGGCAGTATGTTGCCGCTGTCCGATACCCATCCTTCCCCTCTCCCAACCCTCTCCCCTGAAGGGGAGAGGGCAAACATATTACCCGCCCCGTTTCAGCGTCTCGCGGGCGATGATCACCTGCTGGATCTGGCTGGTGCCTTCGTAGATGCGGAACAGCCGCACGTCGCGGTACAGTCGCTCGATCCCGTAATCGGCGATGTAGCCCGCGCCGCCGAAGATCTGCACCGCCTTGTCCGCGACCCGGCCGACCATTTCCGATGCGAAATACTTTGCCGCCGCCGATTCGAGCACCACGTCCTCGCCGCGATCCTTTTTCCCCGCCGTTTCCAGCACCAGCGCGCGCGCGGCGAGCGCCTCGGTCTTCATGTCGGCGAGCATGCCCTGGATCAGCTGATGCTGGCTGATCGCGTGGCCGAACTGCTTGCGCTCGCTTGCGTAAGCGACGCAGTCGGCGAGGAGCCGCTCCGCGACCCCGACGCACACCGCCGAGATGTGCAGCCGACCCCGATCGAGCACGCGCATCGCGATCTTGAAGCCCTCGCCCTCCGCGCCCAGCCGGTTGGCGAGGGGAACGGGCACGTCGTCGAACACCACGTCGGAGACCTTCGCTCCGCGCTGGCCCATCTTCTTTTCCGGCTCACCGAGCGACACGCCGGGCAGGTCCTTGGGGACAAGGAACGCCGACACCCCGCGCGCGCCCGCTTCCTCGCCGGTGCGCGCCATCACGGTGAACAGCTGCGCCTTGTCCGCGTTGGTGATGTAGCGTTTGGTGCCCGACAGCCGGTACACGTCGCCGTCCCTGACCGCGCGCGTCTTCACGCTGCCGCTGTCGGAGCCGACATCGGGTTCGGTCAATGCAAAGCTGGTGATGATCTCACCGCTGGCGATGCGCGGCAGCCACTGTGCCTTTTGTTCGGGTGTGCCTGCCATCACCAGGCCCTGGCTGCCGATACCGACATTGGTGCCGAACGTGGAACGGAACGCGGGCGTGGTGCGCCCCAGCTCGATCGCGACGCGGCACTCCTCGACCATGTCGAGCGCGAGGCCGCCATGCTCTTCCGCGATCGACAGACCGAACAGCCCCAGGTCCCGCATCTCCTGCACGACCGCGTCAGGCACGGCGTCCATCGCCTCGACCTCCGCCTCCAGAGGGCGGAGCCGCTCGGCGACGAAGCGGCGGACAGTGTCGATCAGCTGGTCGAAGGTATCCGGGTCGAGGGCCATACAGCGGCGCTATCGCGGCGCGCGCGCCGGGGCAAGCGTCCAGACCCGATATTCGAACGCCGCGCGATTGACCGGCTCGGGCCACATACTACAATCGCGAAAAGGGGAGAGGTCATGCGGTTCACGGGCAAGCGCGCGGTGGTTACGGGCGGCGCGTCGGGCATCGGGCGCGCGACCGCGCTTCGCCTCGCGGGCGAGGGCGCGCGCGTGCTGGTAGGCGACATCGATGAGGCGGGCGGCGAGGCGCTGGCCGCCGGGAGCGAGGGCGCGATCAACTTCCAACGCTGCGACGTACTCGAAGCGAGCGATATTGTGGCGCTGATCGAGGCGGGTGAGCCGGACATCCTGTTCAACAACGCGGGCGCGGGCGGCGCGCGTGAACCGATCGGCGAGATCGCGGCCGAGGATTGGGACCGGACGCAGGCGCTGCTGCTCCGCTCGGTCGCGCTGGGAATCCGTTACGCCGCGCCGGTGATGCGCGCGCGAGGCGGGGGCGCGATCGTCAACACGTCGTCCGTGTCCGCGCTGGGCAGCGGCTATGCGCCGACCGCCTACTCGACCGCCAAGGCGGGCGTGCTGCACTTGACCCGCCTCGCCGCCGCCGACCTCGCGCGCGACGGCATCCGCGTCAACGCGGTGGTGCCGGGCTTCATCGCGACCAACATCTTCACCGCGCATCTCGGGATCGATGGTGAGCGGCGCGGAGAAGCGAACGCGATGATCGAACGCGCGGCGGCGCAAGCGCAGCCCATCGCCCGCGCGGGCCGCCCGGAAGACATCGCCGCCGCCGTCGCGTTTCTCGCCAGCGAGGACGCCAGCTTCGTCACCGGCACGTCGCTGTTGGTCGATGGCGGCATGCTGGTCGGCACGCGCGCAAGCTGGGATCCGGCGTCGCCTTCGCTGCTGACCCCGCTCGACGCCTTTCGCGGCTGACCCAAGCGCCGAAGTCGTGCGTCAATTGTCAGCTCTAATTCAGATTACCCGCGCCGCAACACGCTTCGTCCCGAATGGTTCCGCGCCGAACCATGCACGGCTATTTTTCTTTAACTTCGTCGCCTAGCCCACGCTCATCCAGTTGGAACCCGTGGGGTTTGCTTACATGATCAAGACGTTGACGGCGCGTTTCGCGCTGATGGTGGCGTGTGCCTTTTCGCTGGCGGGACCAGCGGCCGCCCAATTCTGGCAGTGCGCGCCCTATGCCCGGGAGATTTCGGGCATCCAGATTCGCGGGAACGCAAACACCTGGTGGGGTCAGGCGGAGGGCCATTACGAACGCGGGCATATGCCCCGTGTCGGCGCAGTGCTGGCGTTCGAGGCGACCCACCATATGCGCGTCGGTCATGTCGCGACCGTGTCGAAAGTGGTCAGCGAGCGCGAGGTGCTGCTCACCCATGCCAACTGGTCACGTCCCGGCCGGATCGAGCGCGACGTGCGTGCGATCGATGTGTCGGCGGCGGGCGACTGGAGCCAAGTCAAGGTCTGGTATGCGCCGCAGGGCGGACTGGGGCTGACCGCTTACCCGGCGCGCGGTTTCATCTACGCCGGTGGCGCGCCGAAGGTGGAACTGGCGAGCAACGACCTCGCGCTGGCGACCGGCGGCAACTCGCCGGTGTCAGATCTTCGCTGACCGGAACGTCAACGCCACGCCGTTCATGCAATAGCGCTTGCCGGTCGGCTTCGGCCCGTCGTCGAATACATGTCCGAGATGCCCGCCACAGCGCCGGCAATGCACTTCGGTCCGTTCCGTCATCAGGCTTCCGTCGACGCGGGTCGCCACCGCATTGGGCAGCGGCGCCCAGAAGCTGGGCCAGCCGGTGCCGCTGTCGAACTTCGTATGCGAGGTGTACGCGGGAAGCGCGCAGCCCTTGCACGAGAACACGCCCGCGCGATGCTCGTCGTTGAGCGGACTGGAATAAGGCGTTTCGGTCCCCTCGTGGCGGAGCACGTCGTACGCGGCCGGTGGAAGTTTCGCCTTCCACTGTGCGTCCGGCAGCGTGACCGGGAACCGCTCGGCGGCGTCATCTCGCCCGGAATCATAATGCCAGATGGTCGAGCCAACCAATCCGCTACCGGCGAGCGTCAAGAAATTGCGGCGATCGGTGAACATCGGTTTCTCCATGATGCTCATATAAGTTCGCCGCGCCCGCCGAAAAGGTTTCAGTACCGGCTCACCTCGACCGGCAGCGTGCGATAGCCATGGACGAAGCACGCCGCGACCCGCTCCGGCTCGCCGACAACGTTCACGCGCAGTCGACGTTTTGCCATTTCCTCCAGCAAGGTCGCGATCTGCAACTCGGCGAGCCGCGCGCCGACACAGCGGTGGATGCCGTGCCCAAAGGCGAGGTGGCGTCGCGCGTTGGGGCGATCGACCCTGATCTCGTTCGCGTCCGCGCCGAACACGCTCTCGTCGCGGTTGGCGGACAGATACCACAGCGCCAGCTTGTCGCCCGCGCGGATTTGTTGCCCCATCAGCTCGGCATCCTGCGTCGCGGTGCGGCGCATGTGCGCAAGCGGCGTCTGCCAGCGGATGATCTCCTGCGTCGCGTTCTGGATCAGCGACGGATCGGCCTCCAGCTTCGCGCGCGCATCGGAAAACCGGTCGAGACCGTAAGCCACCGCGCTCATCGAATTGCGCGTGGTATCGTTGCCGCCGACGATCAGCAGGATCAAATTGCCGAGGAACTCGTGCTGATCCATCTCCGCCATCGCGTCCGAATGGATCATCATCGAGATGAGGTCGGGGGTCGGCTCCTTGCCAAGCTTGTCGTTCCACAGCCGCCCGAAATACGCGCCACATTCGAACATATGCTCCAGCCGCTTGGCGCGCAGCTCGGGCGTCTTGACCAGCTCGATGTCGCCCGCCCAGTCGGACCAGAAGGTCAGCTTGCGCCGCTCCTCCCACGGAAAATCGAACAGGATCGCGAGCATTTGCGTGGTCAGCTCGATCGCGACGGTGTCCACCCAGTCGAACCGCTGGCCGATCGGCAACGCGTCGAGAATTTCGGCGGTGCGGCGGCGGATGTCCGTGCTCATCCGCGCCATCTCGGACGGGGTGAAGGCGGGCGCTACGGTGCGGCGCTGACCGGTGTGTTTGGGCCGGTCCATCGCGATGAACATCGGCATCTTCACATCGGCGTCGGGCAGGAAATCCGCCAGCGTGATGCCGCCCGCTTCGGAGGAATAAAGATCCGGGAGTGATTCGACCTCGATGATCGGCTTGTAGCTGCTGATCGACCAATAAGGGCCGTAGTCGGAATGCTCGACCTTGTGCACCGGTGCGTGCTCCCGCAACTCGCGGAACGGAGCCTGCCAGACGTCGTCGCGGTACAATTCCGCGCGGCTGACATCGAGTGGGTCGACCGCGTGCTGGGCAGATCTCGCGAACGTGGCCATGCTGTCCTCTCCGATTTTCCCGATCAGAAGCGCATACTGACAATCGTGTCAATAGGCGGGTCCTTACGACGGAACAGCCGTGGCTTGGCGCTGCCCGATTGCAGAACGCCGCGGCGGAACGCGCGCGCGCCGATCACCACGAAGATCGTCACCCACATCGCCTGCCATGCGAGCGCGAGCAGGTGCGGCCACAGTTCGGGCGCGTCGGCGGCGTGGCCCGCCATCGCGAAAGGCGAGGATAGCGGGAACAACTCGGCGAACGTCGCCAACGTGGAGCCGGGCCGGGACGCCGCCGCCGACGACAGGCCGAACATGCCGACCTGCGTGATCGTGATCGGCAACGACAGCAGCTGCAGCTCGCGTGCCGACGTCGCTTGCGCGCCCACGCCCAGGAACACCGCGCCCAGCAGCATGTAGGCCATCGCGAAATAAGCGAAGAACAGCAGCGGGAACACCGGCCCCACCGCCGGGTGCAGCTCACCGAGCGCGTGCGTGACGGCGGGCGGCAGCAACGTGCTGAGCACGGTCAGCGCGGTGCCCCAAAAGCCGACGAACACCAGCGCGACGCCGAACATGCCGAGCAGCTTGCCGAAGAACACCGATTCGAGCGGCACCGCGGCGGCGAGCACCTCGATCACCTTGTTGTTCCGCTCCTCCGCCATGCTGCCCACCGCCTGCCCCGCCAGGAACAGCGTCAGGAAGAATACGCCGAACACCGCGAAGAACGCGGCGGCGTTGCGGCCGTTGCGCGTCGGCTCGGGCGTGTTGACCTCGATGCCGACCGACTGGCCGCTGGGCACGCCATGTTGCGCGGCGAGCGTCGCCTCGGCGAGCCCGGCGAGATACCGCGTGCTGCGCAGCGCGTTACTGCGGTGAAGGATATGCGGTCGCTCGAGCGGGCCGAACATCACCGCCGCCGCGTCGTACCCCTTGGCGGCGAACGCGGCGCGCGCCTGTGCGAGCGGGTCGCCGGCGGGGCGCAGCGTGACCAGCTCGGCGGGTGCCTCGTCCCGCGCGCGATACAGGCCGCGCAGGCGCGTGTCGGCATCGGCGAGCGCGTGCGCGTCGCGGTCCGGGACGATCGCGACCAGGCGCGACCGCTCGCCTCCACTGGTGATCGCGTTGGTCGCGCCCAGGCTGCCGACCGCGCCGAACGAGCCCATGAACACCGGCGCGAACAGAAACAGCAGGAAGATCGGCGTGAACACGGTGGCGATGAAATCGCGGCGAGCGATCGTCAGCGTTTGGCGGATCGTGCGGCGGGCGGATGCCCCGCGAAGTACTACTTCGCGGAGACCCGGGCGGGTGGGACTCACGCTTGCGCCTCCTGGACGATGCGGACGAAGGCGTCGTGCAGCCCCGGCCGGTCGATCGACAGCCCGGCGATGCCGTGTCCCGACGCCAGCAGCCGCGCGAGCAGCGGTTCGACACCGTCGTCGGGCAAGCTGAAGCTCCAGGCCTCGCCCTGCGCGACGGCTTCGTTGGGAAGCAGCGCCGCCACGTCGACGTCCGCGCGGCGCGGCGTGTAGCGCACCCGCATCGGCAGGGTGCCGCGCGCGTCCCCGACCGTGCCCTCGAACCGCCGCCGCCCGCCCGCGATGATCGCCAGCCGGTCGCAAAGTCGCTCCGCGTGCGCCATCACGTGCGTGGAGAACAGCACGGTCGCGCCGCGATCGCGCTCGCCGAGGATCAGCGCCTCCAGCGCCTCCTGATTGACCGGATCGAGGCCAGAGAACGGCTCGTCGAGGACCAGTAATTCGGGTTCGTGGACCACCGACCCGAGCAGCTGGACGAGTTGCGCCATGCCCTTGGACAGCTTGCGGATCTTGGTGTCGACCGCATGGCCCAGCCCCGCGCGCTCCAGCAACGCGGCCGCCCGCGCGCGTCCCGTCGGCCAGTCGAGCCCGCGCAGCGCGCCCATGAACGCGATCGCCTCGCGCGCCTTCATCGCGGGGTACAGCCCGCGCTCCTCCGGCAAATAGCCCACCCGGTCGCTCCGGTCGCGCGGATAGTCGCTGCCCAATAACGTGCGCGTGCCCTCGTCAGGCTCGATGATGCCGAGCAGCATGCGCAGCGTCGTGGTCTTGCCCGCTCCGTTCGGGCCGAGCACGCCGTACACCGCCCCGCGCGGGACCGCGATGTCCATGCCGTCGACCACCCGCCGGTTGCCGAAGCGCTTCACCAGTCCTTGAGCGCTGATTGCCAGATCGTGCGGCACGTTGGTCTCCCCCGGCGCGCGTGGTAGCGGGCACAGGTGAACGAACACAAGCCGCTCGAAGCGAGATTAAAGGCGAAGGCGGCCGAACTCGGCTTCGCGGCGTGCGGAGTCGCGCGCGCCGACGCCACGCCCCGCGCGGGCGAACGGCTGCGGCAATGGCTGGCGGACGGCATGCACGGTGACATGATCTGGATGGAGGCGCGCGCGCACCATCGCGAGAGTCCCGCCGGGTTGTGGCCCGAAACGCGCAGCGTGATCGCGCTCGGCATGAGCTACGCGCCCGCCGCCGACCCGCTCGCGCTGGCGGGCGAGGGCGACCTCGGGCGCATCTCGATCTACGCGCAGGGCGGCGACTATCACGATGTGGTCAAACGCCAGCTCAAGGCGCTCGCGCGATGGCTGGTGAGCGAAGTGCCGGGAGCGGACCTGAAGGTTTTCGTCGACACCGCGCCGGTGATGGAAAAGCCGCTGGCCGAGGCGGCGGGGCTCGGCTGGCAGGGCAAGCACACCAATCTGATCAGCCGCGACCACGGCAGCTGGCTTTTGCTGGGCGCGATCTATACCACGTTGGCGCTGTTGCCCGATCAGGCAAGCGGCGGGCATTGCGGATCGTGCGACGCATGTCAGCGCGCGTGCCCCACCGACGCCTTTCCCGCCCCCTACCGGCTCGATGCGCGGCGGTGTATTTCGTATCTCACGATCGAACATGCGGGGCCGATCCCGCACGAGTTCCGCCGCGCGATCGGTAACCGCGTCTACGGCTGCGACGATTGCCTGGCGGTATGTCCGTGGAACCGGTTCGCGCGCGCGGCGGCGGCGAACCGCGCCTTTGCGCCCCGCGCCGAACTGGCGGTGACCGAACTGGCCGACCTGCTCGCGCTCGACGACGCGAGCTTCCGCGAGGTGTTCGCGGGGTCGCCGATCAAGCGCATCGGTCGCAACCGCATGGTCCGCAACGCGGCAATCGCGGCCGGGAACAGTGGCAGCGCTGCCCTCATTGGTCCGGTGACGGGGCTGCTCGACGACGCCGATCTGGTGGTGGCGGAAGCGGCGCGGTGGGCGCTCGACCGGCTGCGGTCCCCGTCCCTCAGCTGAGCCGACGCTTGTTCGCGCGCACCTTGCGGCCGTAATGGCGGAGCAGGCCCTGCGTGCCCGACAACGGCGTCGATCCCAGCCGCCCCGTCATCAGCGCGGCCTGCATCTCCAGCGCGGCCTCGACCTTTTCCGCGACCATCAGCTTCGCCTCGCGCCCCGCTTCCGCGTCGCCGACCGCGATCCTGGCAAGGCGCAGGCCGATCACCGCGGATGCGTCCATGCCCAACGTCCAGGCATCGAACCCGGCGCTGGCCCAAGCGGTATAAGGCGAGGTCATCATCTTTGGTCCGATCGTATAGCGCGTTTCACGCTGGTGAACGCACCAGCCAAGGTGTCGGGCGCGACCATCTCAGCGGGCCTTCTCGCGGTGGGACAGTGCGGCGACGCAGCTGGCACGGTCGATGGGGCTGCCATCGGGCTCGCGCGCGTCGAGGTAGGTGACCAGCGGCTCGCTTGTCCCTTTCGGGTAAAGATAGGCATCGAGCACGCAGATCGGCCCGCCGAACTGCAGCTTCCTCGCCGTACCCTCGCGCAGATCGGCTTGTGGCTGCCCCAACAATCCGGTCAGCGCGGCGGCGGGCTGGCCGATAACGCGCTCCAGGCCGGTCGCGGCATAGGGGATCGGTATCCTAGCCGCTGGACGGGTCTGCATCGGCGCGGCGGCGCAGCCGGAGAGCAGCGTCGTGGCGAGCGCGACGAGGACACCGGGCCGGTTGCGTGGCCTATGCTTGCTGGTTAGGGGCATCGCTTTCCCGATCCCGTTACGCCCATGCCGGGCCGTCCTCGCTGCCGCGCTGGGTAGGGGAAGGGCTGGGGTCGGACAAGCTCGGCGAGACGGAGAACAACCAGGATGAGCCAGCCCCGCTACGATGTGGTCGCGATCGGCAATGCGATCGTCGACGTGCTGTCGCAGGCCGACGACGTGTTCATCGCCGCCGAGGGAATGGCGAAGGGGTCGATGCAGCTCGTCTTCTCGCCCGCCGATGCTGACGCACTGTACGCCAAGATGGGGCCGGGCGTGGAGGCGTCCGGCGGCTCGGCGGCGAACACCGTGGCGGCGATGGCGGCGATGGGTGCGCGGTGCGGGTTCATCGGCCAAGTCGCGGACGACCAGTTGGGCGAGGTGTTCGCGCACGACATCCGCGCGGCGGGCGTCGACTTCGCGACGGCCGCGCGGGAAGGCGAACCCACGACCGCGCGCTGTCTGATCTTCGTGACGCCCGACGGACAGCGGACCATGAACACGTTCCTGGGCGCGTCGCAGTTCCTGCCCGAAGCGGCGCTCGGCCGGCAGGTGATCGCGGATGCGGCGATCCTGTACCTGGAGGGCTATCTGTGGGACCCGGAAGAGCCGCGCGCGGCGATGCGCGCCGCGATCGAGGTCGCGCGCAAGGCGGGGCGCAAGGTCGCGTTCACGCTGTCCGATACGTTCTGCATCTCGCGGCATGGCGACGACTTCCGCAAGCTGATCGCGGACGGATTGGTCGACATCCTGTTCGCCAACGAGGCGGAGTTGCTGGCGTTGACTGGCGCGGACGGCTTCGACAAAGGCTTGGCGCAGCTGGCGGCGGTGCCGACGTTGGTGGTGACGCGGGGCGCGGAGGGCGCGACCGCGGTGCAGGGCGGGCGACGGGTCGAGGTGGCTGCAGAGCCGATCGCGCAGGTGGTCGACACGACCGGCGCGGGCGACCTGTTCGCGGCCGGCTTCCTGACCGGCCAGACGCGCGGCGCGGGGCTGGAGCAGAGCTTGCGGCTCGGCGCGGCCTGCGCGGCGGAGATCCTGTCGCATTACGGCGCGCGGCCGCAGACCGACATGCAGGCATTGGCGGCGCGAGTGCTGGGCTGACCCGCGCCGCTGGGGCGACGTGGCCTTACGGCTACTTCGCCAGCACCGGGTGCGACTGAGGATCGTCGTCCGCGTCGGTCATGCCGCGACCGACATAACTGTGTTTGCGGCTATATGCGAAGTATATGATCAAGCCAATCGCGCCCCAGCCCGGCAGGACCAGAATGGCAATCAACGGCAGGTACAGATACAGCCCGACGCAGCCGACGATCGCCAGCGGTGCCACCAGCCACAACAATGGCGTGCGGAACGGGCGCTTGCGCGTCGGGTCGGTCCGGCGAAGCACCATCACCGACACCGCCACCATCGCAAAGGCGAACAATGTGCCGGAGTTGGAGTAATCGGCCAGCTTGCCCACCGGCAGGAACGCGGCCGCGAGCGTCACCACGACCCCGGTGAATGCGGTGACGACGTGCGGAGTCTTGAAGCGCGGATGCACGCTGGCGAGCTTGGGCGGGAGCAGCCCGTCGCGCGCCATCACGAAGAACACCCGTGTCTGGCCGAACATCATCATCAGCACCACGGAGGGCAGCGCCACGAACGCGGCCAGCCCCATTAAATTGCCGATCCGCGCCCAGCCAACCATCCGCAGCACATGCGCCAGCGCCTCGTGACTGCAGACGAGCGGTTCGCTCGCGCCGCCCGCGACGATCTGAGCGCACCGCGCGGCAAGTTCGGGCGAGCCGGGGGCGAGCACCTCGCCGGCCACCCCGGTCACCGGCTGCGCGCCGATCGCGCCGATCGCGCCCGCCGACACCAGCAGGTAGAACACGGTGCAGATCAGCAACGACCCGATCAGGCCGATCGGCACGTTGCGCTGCGGGTTCTTGGTTTCCTCCGCCGCCGTCGACACCGCGTCGAAGCCGACATAGGCGAAGAAGATCGACGACGCCGCGCCGACGACGCCGATCGTGCCCCAGCCGTTGGGCAGGAAAGGCGTGAATTGCGTCGCCTTCATCACCGGCACCGTCAGCGCCACGAACAACGTCAACGCCGCCACCTTGACCGCGACGAGTACGGCGTTGACGCGGGCGCTCTCGGTGGTGCCCAGGATCAACAAGCCGGTAACCAGGATCGAGATCACCACCGCGGGCAGGTTGATGACGCCGCCCTGGCTCGGCCCAACCGCCAGCGCCTGTGGCACGATAACGCCGAAGGTGTTCTTCATAAAACCGACGAAATAGCCCGACCAGCCGACCGCGACCGCGCTCGCGCCGACCGCGTATTCGAGGATCAGCGCCCAGCCCACCATCCAGGCGAACAGCTCGCCCATCACCGCATAGGTGTAGGTATAGGCAGAGCCCGCGACCGGCACCATCGAGGCGAGTTCCGAATAGCAAAGCGCCGCCACCGCACAGACAAAGCCCGCAATGACGAAGCTGATCATCATGCCCGGCCCCGCCTTTTGCGCGGCCTCGCTCGTCAGCACGAAGATGCCCGTGCCGATCACCGCGCCGACACCCAGCATGGTGAGCTGAAACGCGCCGATCGAGCGTTGCAGCCCCTTTTTCTCGGCGGTGGCGAGGATCGCGTCGAGGGATTTCACACGCTCGAATAATATCAAAATCATCCTCCCGGGCGCGGCCTCCCGCCGCGTTGGGTTGAGCCTAGCCGGTAAAATGTTGCGCGCAATAGCGTTTCGTCATTGGCCCGGCGCAAGCATGGGACCGAGCGGACGGCCCGCGAAGACGTGGACGTGGAAGTGCGGCACCTCCTGCCCGCCATGCGCGCCGGTATTGGCGAGCAGGCGATAGCCCGGCTCGACCAGCCCCGCCGCGCGCGCGACATGGCCAATCGCGCGAACGTAATCGGTGATCTCCGCGTCGGAAGCGCGGGCGCTGAAATCGTCCCACGAGACGTACGCGCCCTTGGGGATGACGAGGACATGGTGCGGTGCCCAGGGCGCGATGTCGTGGAACGCCAGGCTGTGCTCGGTCTCGAGCACTCGTGTCGACGGGATCTCGCCACGCAGGATGCGGGCGAAGATGTTGGCGGGGTCATAGGGCAGGGTGGCGTCGATGGGCATGGGCTGAGTCCGTTACGAGTTCTTGGTCGCTTCGGCCGCTTCGCGAACGCGCGGGCGCAAGACACTGACGAAGTCGTTCGCGCGCGCCCTCAGCCACGTCAACGCCTCGGCGCGCGGCCCGGCCTCGCTCAGCGACAACGCAACATATTCGTCGGCGATCAGCGGTCGACCGATACTATCCTCCTCGCACTGCGCCGAGCCGCCAAGTTGATCGCGGATCGCTGGCCAATCCTCGACGACGCGGCGCACCGCGCGATCGCCGGGCGAGCCTCGGGTATAAGATAGGAAAATCCCGACCTTGCGATCGCGTATGTTGCGCCACGCTGTGATCCAGCACGAGCCGCCTGGAACGGGCATCGAAATGTAGACATAGCCCTGCTTGCTGACCTTGGGCCGTGGCTGGTCGGGATCGTCGAATGCAAGGCCGTCGATGAAATCGGTCCAGAAGCGGATGCGGTCCTGCGTCAGATCGTCCGCCGCGACGTCTGCTTCCGTCGCCGGCTCGCCGGCATCGTCTAGCACTGCCATGCCTTCGGGTGCGGCGATCACCGTGCGCGTCACCAGATGCGTCCGCGCCACCACGCGGGGCGCGACCAGCCGTCCGCCGTCGGGCATCGCATAGATCGGCAGCTCGACCAGCCCCAGCGTGAAGTGCAGCCCGGCATGGGCTTGGAGATATTCGGCGATCGCCTCGACGCCTTCGCGGATGCCATCGCCGACGATCAGCAATAGGAAGCGACCGCGCCGCAAGTTGAGGGTCAGCGCGTCGTTGAACGCGATCTCCTCCACGTCGTGCCCGGCGGCGCGGACCAGCTCCAGCACCGGGTCGCCCTCGCACCCCAATCGCCGACGCGCCTCGCGTTGCAGGTCGGAAGACGACCAGCGGCTCAGCTCCTTGGCATAATCGAGGATTTGCCCGACTACCTCGCGCCGCGCCTGCGGGTTGCGCCACAACTTGCACTCGACCAGCACCGGCAAGCCGGAGGCGGTGACGAGCAGATTGTCGATCGCCCCGGCGGTGGTGTTGAGCTCGGTGCAGATCGGCACCGGGTCGGCGAACAGCGGGTCGATCTCCGCGATCGGCAGGCACGCGGGATGCGCCTGGACCAGCGCCTGCACGTCCGCCTCGGTCCAGCCATGGCCGTCTTGACCAAGGCCCAGCGGCACCAGCGGGATGGCGGGGCCGGTCGAGGGCACGAGAACGGGCGAGGCGTGCTGGCGGCTCATGCCCGGCGCCCCGCCTTCTCGGCCAGTCCGCCGACCCCCTCGCGTTTCGCCAGCTCGGCGCGAACGTCGTCGAGCGACAGACCCGCGTCAGCCAGCAGGACGAGCAGGTGGAACAGGAGATCAGCCGCCTCGGGGACGATCTTCGCGGCATCGGGGCCGCAGGCGGCGATCACGCACTCAACCGCTTCCTCGCCCAGCTTCTGCGCGATGCGAGCCCGGCCCTTCGCGAACAGGGCGGCGACGTAGGAGATCGCGGGGTCGGCGTCGCGACGCGCGAGGATGGTGGCTTGCAGGCGATCGAGCGGGTCTGACATGCGGCGATGCTGACGCGGCGGGCGCGGGCGGTCAATCCCGGCGAGCGCGGCGGCGGAGCGCGCGGCGGACGAACCAGAGTGCGAGCGCGGCCAGGACGAAGAGCGCGATATCCGACAGTTCGGGGCCGGTGCGCGGCACCGGAACGCCGGTGTGGCCGGAGGGAACGGCAGCGGTGGCGAGCATGGCGAACCGATAGGCGATGGCGCGTTACGATCCGGTAAGCGGGCGACGCACCGGCACCCCTGCCGCCGCCAATGCGCGGTGCGCGTCGGCGACGCTTGCCTCGCCGAAGTGAAAGATCGACGCCGCCAGCACCGCGCTCGCATGCCCGTCGCGGACTCCCGCGACCAGGTCGGCCAGCCCGCCGACGCCGCCGCTGGCGACCACGGGGACGCTGACCCGGTCCGCGATCGCGCGGGTCAACTCGAGGTCATAGCCGTCGCGGGTGCCGTCGCGGTCCATCGAGGTGACGAGCAGCTCGCCCGCGCCCAGCTCCGCCAATCGCAGCGCGTGCGCGACCGCGTCGATGCCGGTCGCGCGGCGGCCGCCGTGGGTGAACACTTCCCAGCCGCCTTCGACGCGGCGCGCGTCGACCGAGGCGACGACGCACTGGCTGCCTAACCGCTCCGCCATCTCGGCGACCAGTTCCGGCCGGGCGACCGCGGCGGAGTTGACCGCGACCTTGTCCGCCCCCGCGAGCAGCAGCGCCCGCGCATCGTCCGCCGACCGCACCCCGCCACCGACGGTCAGCGGCATGAAGCACACCGCCGCCGTCCGCCGCACCACGTCGAGCAGGGTCCCGCGCGCCTCATGGCTGGCGGTGATGTCGAGGAAGCACAGCTCGTCCGCGCCCGCCGCGTCATACGCGCGCGCCTGTTCGACGGGATCGCCCGCGTCTCGTAAGCCGACGAAGTTGACCCCTTTGACGACGCGCCCGATGGCCACGTCGAGACAGGGGATAACGCGCGCCCGGACGGTCACTTCTGCTCCCCTCCCTGCAAGGCAGGGGATGGGGGTGGGTAAGCAAAGGTCGGGCTCGATGCCCGAGCTTTACTTTGGTCCGGAGCGCCGAACCGCGCTTCGCAAGTACCCACCCCTAGCCCCTCCCTTGCAGGGAGGGGGACAGGTCGGCATTTGCCGCCACGTTCAGCGCCGCCGCGAGGTCGAGCCGTCCGTCGTACAGCGCCCGCCCGGTGATCACGCCCTCCACGCCATCCCGGGCGTGGAGCGCGAGCAGGTGAATGTCGCCGATCCCCTTCACCCCCCCGCTGGCGATCACGGGAATGCGGACCGCGCGCGCGAGGTCCACCGTCGCCTCGACGTTGCAGCCCTTGAGCATGCCGTCGCGGCCGACATCGGTGAACAACAACGCCGCGACACCCGCGTCCTCGAACCGGCGGGCCATGTCGACCACGGGCACGTCCGACACCTCCGCCCAGCCGCGCGTCGCGACCAGCCCGTCGCGCGCGTCCACCGCGACGACGATGCCGCCGGGGTGGAGCCGCGCCGCGTCGCGCACCATCGCCGGGTCGGTCAGCGCGGCGGTGCCGATCACGACGCGCGCGACGCCCGCCGCGAACCAGCGCGCGACGGCGGCGAGGTCGCGGATACCGCCGCCGAGTTGGACGTGCCCGGGGAACGCGCCGACGATTGCGCGCACTGCCGTGCCATTAACCGATGCGCCCGCGAACGCGCCGTCGAGGTCGACGACGTGGAGATGCGTCGCGCCCGCGTCGGCAAAGGCGAGCGCCTGCGCGGCCGGATCGTCGCCGTAGACGGTCGCGCGCGTCATATCGCCCTCAGCGAGGCGGACGACCTGACCCGCCTTGAGGTCGATCGCGGGGAAGACGATCAGGGACATTGATCCTCCCCATTCATGGGGAGGGGGACCAGCCAAAGGCTGGTGGAGGGGCGGCTGCGACGGGTGGTGCGCTCAGGGCAACCGCCCCTCCACCACTCGCTACGCGAGCGGTCCCCCTCCCCATGAATGGGGAGGATCAAGGCCGCCATGCAAGGAACCTTTCCAGCAGCGCCAGCCCGTAGCGCTGGCTTTTCTCGGGGTGGAACTGGACACCCAGGGCCGTTCCGGTTCGGACTGCCGCCACGACTTCGCCGCCGTGATCGGTCACGGCGCACACCGCGCTCGGCCGCTGACCGCATTGATACGCGAACGAGTGTAGGAAGTACGCTTCGCCCGGCTCGATGAGCGTGTCGTTCGTGGTCGGCTGGACGATGTTCCATCCCATGTGCGGGACCCGTATGCCGGGCAGAGGTTTGAGCGCTTTCACGGTGCCCGCGATCCAACCGAGACCCTCGTGAAGCCCGTGCTCCTCGCCGTATTCCGCCATGAGCTGCATGCCGACGCACACGCCGAGAAAAGGTCGGCCGCTGTGTAGCACCGCCCCCTCAAGCGCCTCCGCCAGCCCATCCACAGCGCGCAGGTTCGCGGCGCACGCGCCGAATGCGCCGACGCCGGGCAGCACGATCCGATCGGTCCTTAAGATCACTTCTGGATCGGCTGTTACGATTACGTCTTTCGCGCCGGCTGCGCGCAAGGCGTTTTCGACCGAGTGGAGATTTCCCGATTGGATGTCGATCAGCGCAAGGGTCAAAGCACCCCCTTCGTGCTCGGCACCGCGTCGCCCTTGCGCGGGTCGATCTCCACCGCCTGCCGCAACGCCCGCGCGAGCCCCTTGAACGCGCTCTCGACGATATGGTGGTTGTTGCGCCCGTACAGCGTCTCGACGTGGAGCGTCACGCCCGCGGCTTGCGCGAACGAGTGGAACCAGTGCTCGATCAGTTCGGTGTCGAGCTCGCCCAGCCGTTTCTGGGTGAACTCGGTCCGCCACACCAGCCAGGGGCGGCCAGAGATGTCGAGCGCGACCCTAGTCAACACCTCGTCCATCGGGCTGAGCGCGTCGCCGTACCGGCGGATGCCGCGCTTGTCGCCCAGCGCCTGCGCCACCGCCGCGCCGATCGCCAGCGCGCTGTCCTCGGCGGTGTGGTGGCCGTCGATGTGCAGGTCGCCGGCCACGCTCACGTCCAGGTCGATCAGCGAGTGGCGCGACAGCTGCTCGATCATATGGTCGAGAAAGCCTATCCCGGTCGCGACCCGGTACACGCCGGTGCCGTCGAGATTGACCGAGACGTCGATCCGCGTCTCGTTGGTGTGGCGGCTGAGGGTGGCGGTGCGCATCGCGGTCTCCAATAGCGTCCACACTAACGCATGCAATCTTGACCGGGTGGCGAACCGCGCTACCCAAGGGCGCATGAACGATGGCCTGCCCGACAGCCTGATCCCCTATGACGAGATCGTGCAGGAAGCCTTGCGCGCGGTGGTCGGCCGGGTGCTGAACCAGGTGATCGAGCGCAGCGGCACGTTGCCGGGCGAGCATCATTTCTACATCACGTTCCGCACCCGCCACGCCGGCGTTGACGTACCGCAGCGGCTGCTGGAGCGGTTTCCCGAAGAGATGACGATCGTGCTGCAGAACCGTTTCTGGGATTTGTTGGTCGACGCGGAGCGATTTTCGGTGGGGCTGAGTTTCAACCAGGTGCCGTCCAAGCTGGTGATCCCGTTCGCGGCGATCACCGGCTTTCACGACCCGGCGGTGAACTTCGAACTCCGATTTCAGGCGCAGGAGGGGCCGAGCGACGGCCCTGGCGGCCACGAATCGGCGGAGAATGACGGTCCGCCGGTGGCGGTGCCGGTCGAGGATGGCTCCAACGTGGTGTCGGTGGATTTCAAGCGTAAGAAATGATCTTCCCTCTCCCTGCAGGGGAGAGGGACAGGCGCGGAACGCGCCAGGGTGAGGGCTTTCGTCCGCAGCGGGCCCTCACCCTCCCACTCGCTTCGCGAGCGGGTCCCTCCTTCTCCCCTACAGGGAGAGGGGAAGAAAACGGAGCCAGGCACATGACCGACACACGCACCGAAACCGACTCGATCGGCGCGATCGAGGTGCCCGCTGACGCCTATTGGGGCGCGCAGACGCAGCGGTCGATCGAGAACTTTCCGTTCGGTCCGCGCGAGCAGATGCCGCTCGGCATCGTCCACGCGCTCGCGATCGTGAAACAGGCGGCGGCGCGGGTGAACCGCCAGCACGGACTGTCGGCGGAGAAGGCGGACGCGATCGAGGCGGCGGCGCGCGAGGTCGCGGAGGGCAGGCTCGACGTACAGTTCCCGCTCGTGATCTGGCAGACCGGCTCCGGCACGCAGTCGAACATGAACGCGAACGAGGTGATCGCGGGCCGTGCCAACGAGGAGCTGGCGGGCGCGCGTGGCGGCAAGTCGCCCGTCCATCCGAACGACGACGTCAATCGGGGACAATCGTCGAACGACAGCTTTCCCACCGCGCTCCACATCGCGGCGGCGTTGGCCGTGCGCGACAAGCTGCTGCCCGCGCTCGACAGATTGCACGCCGCGCTCCACGCGAAGGAGCAGGCTTGGGAGGACATCGTCAAGATTGGCCGCACGCATCTTCAGGACGCGACACCACTGACGTTAGGGCAAGAGTTCTCCGGCTACGCGCGCCAGTTGCAGAACGCGCGCGAGCGGATCGAGAACACCACGCGCTACAACATCATGCCGCTGGCGCAAGGCGGGACGGCGGTCGGCACCGGGCTGAACGCGCCCTCCGGATTCGCGGAAGCGGTCGCAGCCGAGATCGCGGACATCACCGGGCTGCCGTTCGTGACCGCGCCCAACAAGTTCGAGGCGCTGGCGTCGAACGACGGGCTGGTCGACCTGCACGGGACGCTGAACGTGCTGGCGGTGGCGCTGACCAAGATTGCCAACGACATCCGGCTGCTCGGCTCCGGCCCGCGTTCGGGTCTCGGCGAACTCGAGCTGCCCGCCAACGAACCGGGCAGCTCGATTATGCCGGGCAAGGTCAACCCGACGCAGAACGAGATGCTGACGATGGTCGCCGCGCAAGTGATGGGCAACAACGTCGCGGTCACCATCGGCGGGTTGCAGGGGCATATGGAGCTGAACGTGTTCAAGCCGCTGATCGGTGCCAACGTGCTGCGCTCGATCGACCTGCTCAGCACCGCGATGGAGAGCTTCGCCGAGCGGACCGTGGAAGGAATGACCGCGCGTCGCGACAACATCAAGACGCTGCTCGACCGCTCGCTGATGCTCGTCACCGCGCTCGCGCCCGAGATCGGGTACGACAACGCCGCCAAGATCGCCAAGAACGCGCATGAGCAAGGGCTGACGCTCAAGGAGAGCGGGCTGGCGCTGGGGCTGGTGGACGAGGCGACGTTCGACCGGCTGGTGCGGGCGGAGGACATGGTGGGGCGGTAAGATAGTCGCCCCAAACTTCGATCGAGGGGGCAAAGGAACCGGAATTACCTCTACGCGCTGTTGCTCGCGACGATAGATCGGGAGAACGACCATGAGCGCGACCACCATCGGCGGCCTGATCGGGGGCGCATCGACTCCATGAGCGGGGACGATTCCGCCGCCGACGGCGCGATCAAGGGCGCGCTGATCGCCAATGTGCTCAAGGTCGTCCTGCCGCTCGCGGCGACCTACGCGATCGGCTGGGCGACCGTGCGCGGGGTCGAGGCGCTGATCGGCCGCGTGGGCGGCGGGAGCGACGCGCGATGATCCGCAATGCGGTTCGCGCGCTGGTCGGTGCCGAACTAGAACGAAACCGTGGCGGCGGCGGGCTGAAGGGCGCGGCGGTCGGCACGGTCGCGGCGTTCGCGCTTCGACGGATGGGCCTGCCGGGCCCGGTCCTAGGAGGCGCATGGGCGGCGAAGCAGGCGTATGACCGGCGCAAAGGCGACCCGCGACGGGTTGACCACCTAACCTGCCGCACGCCAAGGGCGCGCATGGACAGCGCCCCCGACCACGACCCGCACGGCTTTCGGCGACGCGGCTTGTTGTTCGTCCTGTCCTCGCCTTCCGGGGCGGGCAAGTCGACCATCGCGCGAATGCTGCTCGGTGACGAGCCGGATCTGGAGATGTCCGTGTCCGCCACCACCCGCCCGATGCGCGCGGGCGAGATGGACGGGCGCGATTACCATTTCGTCGATCTCGACCGGTTCCGCGACATGGTCTCCACCGGCGAGTTCCTGGAATGGGCGCATGTGTTCGACCACCGCTATGGCACCCCGCGCGGGCCGGTCGAGCAGATGCTCGCGTCGGGGCGCGACGTGCTGTTCGACATCGACTGGCAAGGCGCGCAGCAATTGTACCAGCTCGCGGGCGGCGATGTGGTGCGTGTGTTCGTCCTGCCGCCGTCGATGGAGGAGTTGCGCGCCCGGCTGGAACGCCGCGCCACCGACAGCGCCCAGGTGATCGACGCGCGGATGGCGCGGGCGGCGAACGAGGTGAGCCACTGGGACGGCTATGATTACGTGCTGGTCAACGACGACGTCGAGCGGTGCTTCGCGGATGTGAAGACGATCCTGGCGGCGGAGCGGCTGAGGCGTTCACGGCAGACGGGGATGATCGGGATCGTGCGGCGGCTGACGCGGTAGGCGCTATTTTCCCTCTTCCTCCCGGGGAGAGGGAGAAAGAAGCCCCAAGAACCTCTCCGCCGCATCGAAGTCTCGCTTGCGGCTCTCCCGTGCTTGTACCGCCAGCGCGTCCTCGCCCCATTGCTCCGCCTGCCAATCCTCGTCGCATTCCGCCGCGCGCCACATGTCCTCGCCGGTCATCGCCGTTTCCACCAGCGCGAGCGCGAGCACCAGCGATCCCGTGATCGTCACCAGCGGCGACAGCGGCGCGAGTTCCCACGCCGAACGCGCCGCCACCGCGTCGCCCAACCGCGCCAGCGTCGCAGGCGGCTGAGCATGATGCATCACACCCGCGACCACTTCGAACCAGACGTCGTAACGAGCCCGTGCCCAGGCGAGCGGGGCATCCCACAGCCTCGCCTGCCGCTCGATCAGCGCCTCCGGCGCGGCCGCGCGATAGCAGAGCAGATCGCTTTCGGCATACCGCGCCAGCCCCGCCGCGAACGCGCGAGCGTCGGGCGCGACCCTGTCGATCGCCGCGTTGGCGAGGCCCGTCAGCGGCATCGCGCGCGGGTCCACACTGGCTCCGACCGCACGCCACTCCGCCGCCACCGCGCCCGCCAGTGCGGGAGTGGGAAGCGTCAGCGGCACCCGCCCCGGCGTGCGGACCGGGCGGTTGTCGAGGCGGATCGATCTATCGCGATCGACATCGACAGTTCGCCAGAAGCGCTTCAAGTCGACGGCTTTGCAAAGCGCCTCACGGCACCGGACTCCGCCAGCGGCGCGCGAGCGCGCCGGTCACGGTTGCCATGAAATACAGCGCGGCCAGCACCAGCGCCGCGCCGAGCACCTTGGGCGCGGTCGTGTGCGCCTTGGCGATCAGCGCCACGCCAAGTAGCGCCCCCGCAATGGCGAGGAACCGCACGCCGTTGATGACGAGCCAGCGGGTGCGGGAATTGTGCCGGGAGGCAGGCATTTGACCGAGATAAGCACTTACATCCGAAACGGCCACCGCGTCGACGGCGAATTCGTCGGAAGGCGCACCGGGACGGTCGAGCGCCGGCGTGTGTTCCACGACGCGCGGCCCTTCGTGCCGGAGTTCTTTCACGTCGACATCGAGTCGGAGGTGACGCGTCGATCATCGGGTACGAAACGGCGCGCGCAGCGCGGCCGCGATTGCCACGTCGGCGGCAGCGTCGGCGTCGTCTACGCCGATCATGATCGCGCATTGTGACGGGATAGCGCGGAACGTGCCGTGGAGGTGATCCCACACGCTGATGCCGCTCGACCAGTTGCTGTCGCGCTCGGCTGGCACCACCGAATGGTGGATGCCGTGCATGCGGGGCGTCGTCAGGACCAGCGACAGTCGCTCGTCCCAACGGCCCGGCAGCGCCAGGTTGGAATGGTGGAACATGATCGACAGCGTAAAGAAGCCTTGCCACGCCTCCAGCGCGCCCGGCGTGATTCCGCTCACGCGCACCTGGACCAGCCGCCACGGTAGCGACACCAGCATGTCGACCAGATGGAAACGGACCGCGGTCGACACGTCCATGTCGGGGTCGACATGGTGGACGCGGTGGAACCGCCACAGGAACGGCACGCGGTGAGTGGCGATGTGCCAGAGGTAGAAGCCGTAATCCATCGCGAGGAACGCGACCGCGCCGCTCAACGGCGACGCAACCCGATGGGCGAGGCCGCGTCGCTCGCGTCGGTTGGCGCGTGCGACGGCGCGGGTCAGCGGGGTCTCGACCGCGCTCACGACGGCGGCGCACATCGCGCCCATCGCGGCGTTGCGGACGTTACGGCGCAGTGCGGGGACGGTCTGGCGGCGGAGTGGGCGGCGACGCTCCGCGACCAAGAGCGCAACGATCGCCGCCGCACCGAGCAGGCCGAGCGTCGCGCGCGCGCGCGGCGACAGCGCCATCATCGGCGGCGCGTGGCGCGGGTGGAGAGACGCGCTATATCGGCGCGATGGCCGTGCCCCGCGTCGCCCTGTTCGCCCGCTATCCCACGCCGGGCCAGGCCAAGACGCGGCTGATCACCGCGATCGGCGAGGCGGCCGCCGCCGCGCTCCACCGGCGGCTGGTCGAGCGGACGCTGGCGACGGTGCGCGCGAGCGGGCTGCCGTTCGAGCTGCGCATCACCGGCGCGCCGATGGAAGCGTTCGCGGGGTGGCTCGGTGGCGACGTGCCGCTGGTCGCGCAAGGCGATGGCGATCTCGGCGAGCGATTGGCGCGGGTGCCCGCGCCGATGCTGCTCATCGGTGGCGATTGCCCCGACCTGGTGCCGGCGCATCTGCTCGCGGCCGCCGCGGCGTTCGACAAAGCGCCCGCCGTGCTCGGCCCCGCCGCGGACGGCGGTTACTGGCTGTTCGGACTGGGGCGTGCGATGCCACATTGTTTTGCCGCTATGTCATGGGGGACCGACGCTGTCGCCGCGCAAACGCGTGCGCGGCTCGCCGACGAGGGCGTCACGCCGGTCGAGCTTGAGACGCTGCACGATTGCGATCGGCCCGAGGATCTCGCGCGCTGGCCGTGGTTGCTGCCGTGAGCGCCGTGTCGATCGTCGTGCCGATGCTCGATGAGGCGGTCGCGCTCCCGCGGCTGATCCGGGTGCTCGCCAGCCTCCACCCTGCGCCATTGGAAGTGTTGGCGGTCGATGGCGGCTCGTCCGACGACAGCGTCGCCATCGCGACCGCGGCGGGATGGCGCGTCATCGCCTCGCCCGCCGGACGCGGCGTTCAGGTCAATGCCGGGGTCGAAGCGGCGGCGGGGCGGATCGTCTGCGTGCTCCACGCCGATACGCTGCCGCCCGACGACACCGTCACGGTGATCGAGCGGGTGATGGCGGACGCGCGAACCGCGCTCGCCGGCTTCACTCCGCTGATCACCGGCGAGAAGACGCGCTGGGGCACCAGCCTGCATAACATCGCCAAGACTTGGTATGCGCCGTTATTGGTGCGCCCGCATCTGTTCCTGCGCGGCGTGCGGTTGTTGTTCGGCGACCATGCGATGTTCTTCCGCCGCGCCGACTTCCTCGCCGTCGGCGGCTGCGATCCGGGGCTGCCGGTGATGGAAGAAGCGGATTTGTGCATCAAGCTGGCGCGGCTCGGCCGGGTGCGGCTGATCAACCGGGTCGTCATCACCTCGGACCGGCGCGTCGCCGCCTGGGGACCGCTCAGGGCGAACTGGATCTATTTCAAGGTCGGCATGCTATGGGCGTTCGGCGCGCGTGCGCGGCTGGAGCGCCATTATCCCCATGTCAGATAACGGCGCGCAGAAACCCGGTCGCGATGCAATGGTCGATCAGCGTGCGAAGGTAGGCGGCTCCGGTCGGCGGGCAGGCAAGCTCGGTCAACGCGCGGAAGCGAGCGTCGTCGAACCGCGGATCGCGCTGGAAGTAGCCCGCGTACACACCCGCGACGCGCGCGTACAACCGTCGCTCGAGCGGGGGCAGCGCGGCGGGGTCGAACGCGGTCGGGTCGATCAGCGTCGGCGCGGTGAACTGCGGGTAGGACGCGATCGCCGCCACCCAGTCGCCGACGGCAACGGGCGCGCCCGAGACGAGGTGGAAGCGTCCGCCCGCCGCCTCCGGCATCGTCTCCGCGAGCGCGACGAGCCCGCGCGCGACATGGTCGATCGGCACGAAATCGAGCGTCGCATCGGCGCGCGCGGGCATCTGGCGGACGCGGCCCTCCGCGATCAGCTTGAATGCGGCGTAGATCGTGTCGAAACTGCGGATCGCGCCGGTGCGGCTGTCGCCGACGACGATGCTCGGTCGCGCGATGACATGGTGCGGGTTCGTCGCGACCAACGCCTCGGCGGCCGCCTTGCTCGCCTCGTAGCCGTTGGCGAAGCCCGTCGCAGGGAGCGAGTCGTCCTCGCCGATCACACCATCACGCTGGCCGCAGACATAGGCGGTGCTGACGTACAACAGCGGCAGGTCGGCGCGCGCGGCAAGCGACAGCATCGCGGCGGTGCCCGCGACGTTGGTGGCGCGATACTCCGCCTCGGTCAGGTCGAAGCGGACGGTGGCGGCGCAGTGAATGATCAGATCGTGCCGCGCGGCGACCGCGCTCGCTTCGGCGTCGGTCAGCCCGAGCGCGGGGGCGGCCAGATCGATCGCCACATCGCCGGCGACCGGCACAACCGCGCCGTCGTTGCCGCGCACCTCGCGGTTGCGATGCACCCCGGCGGTGACCGCGTGGCCGCGCTCGACCAGCCGCCGCGCGACCTCGCCGCCGATCAGTCCGGCTGCGCCGGTCAGGAATATTCGCATCGCGGCGCTTCTTGTCACGCCGAAGTATAACCACAACGCGTTCGCGAACGTATAGCTCTTCGATGACGCATGATGTGATCGTGATCGGCGGCGGTGCCGCCGGGCTGACCGCCGCCGGTGGTCTGGCGATGTTCGGCCTGCGCGTCGCGTTGTGCGAGCCGGGGCCGATGGGCGGCGAGTGCCTCAATACGGGGTGCGTGCCCTCCAAGGCGCTGATCGCGGCGGCGGCGCGGGCGTATGCGGCGAAGCGTCCGGCCATGGGCGTCGCGCTGTCGCCCAGCGTCGATTGGGCGGGCGTGCGCGCGCATATCGACGCGGCGATCGCGACCATCGCGCCGCACGACGCGCCCGAACGGTTCGAGGCGATGGGGGTGGAGGTGATCGGCTCGCGCGCGCGCTTCCTCGACGCGAAGACGCTGACCGCCGGCAACCGCGAACTCCGCGCGCCCAGGATCGTCATCGCCACCGGCTCGCGCCCAGCCGTCCCGCCGATCGAGGGGCTCGCGGACACGCCGTACCTCACCAACGAGACGCTGTTCGCGCTCGATCGCCTGCCCGAGCATCTCGTGATCCTCGGCGGCGGCGCGATCGGGTGCGAGATGGCGCAGGCGTTTCGCCGGCTCGGCGCGCGCGTCACGGTGATCGAAGGCGGGGCCGCGCTCGCCCGCGAGGATCCCGAGGCGGCGTCACTGGTCTTGGGCGAGTTGCGCGCGGAGGGGGTCGATCTCAGGACCGGAGTCGCTGCGACCTCGGTCGAGCGGGTCGGCGCTGGCGTCCGCGTCACGCTCGCGGGCGGCGAGGTGGTCGGGGGATCGCACCTGCTCGTCGCCACCGGACGACGCGCGGACCTCGACACGCTCGACCTCGACGCCGCCGGGGTGCGGCACGGCAAGAACGGCATCGAGGTCGACGCGCGTCGCCGCACCAGCCGCCGCCACATCTTCGCGATCGGCGATTGCCGCGCGGGGCCGCGCCTCACCCATGTCGCGGGCTATGAAGGCTCGCTCGTCGCGCTCCAGATCGCGACCGGCTGGCCCGCCAAGGTCGACTGGCGCGCGCTGCCCCACGTCACCTATACCGACCCCGAACTCGCGCAGATCGGCATGACCGAGGCGGAAGCGCGCGCCGCTCACCCCGACGTGGAGGTGACGCGCGAGGCGTTCGCCGACAACGATCGCGCGGTGACGGAGGGTGACGCGCGCGGGTTCATCAAGCTCGTGCGGCGCGGCGGCACCGTGCTGGGCGTGACGATCGTCGGCGCGCGCGCGGGCGAATTGCTCTTGCCCTGGACGCAGGCGATCACGGGCAAGGCGTCGAGCTTCGCGCTGGGGTCGGCGATCGTCGCCTATCCGACCCGGTCTGAGATCGGCAAGGCGGCTGCCTTCGCCGCGTGGCAACCCCGCGTATTCGGCCCAGTCCCCCGCCGCTGGGCGATGCTGCTGGCGAGGCTGCGTCGATGAGCACGCGTACCCACTCGCGCAACATGCCGCCGGGCGCATCGCCGTTCGCGGTCGCGGGCGCGGCGCTGCCCGTGGCCAAGTTCGCCGACCCGAACTGGACCGCGAAGGGACAACCCCGCGCGCGCGTGCCGCTGGTCGCGCTGGAAACGTTGTGGTTCAACACCGGGACGCTCTGCAACCTCGCCTGCGCGAACTGTTATATTGAGAGCTCGCCGACCAACGACGCGCTGGTCTATCTCGCCGCCGCCGACGTGACGCGCTATCTAGGCGAAATCGCCGAGGGCGGGCTGCCGACGCGCGAGATCGGCTTCACCGGTGGCGAGCCGTTCATGAACCGGGGCATCATCGCGATGCTCGCCGACGCGCTGGAGCGCGGCCATGCGGTGCTGGTGCTGACCAACGCGATGAAGCCGATGCGGCGATACGAGCGCGAGCTGCTCGCGCTGCGGGCCGCGCATGGCGATCGGCTGACGCTGCGGATCAGCCTCGACCATCACACGCGAGCGGTCCACGAGGCGGAGCGTGGGCCGGCGAGCTGGACAGCGGCGATCGACGGGCTGCGCTGGCTGTCGGTGCACGGGTTCCGCATCGCGGTCGCGGGACGTCAGCTGGCGCACGAGGACAACGCGCGGGCGGGCTATGCCGCCTTGTTCGCTGCGGGGGACATCGCGGTCGACGCGAGCGATCCGGCGAGCCTGGTGCTGTTCCCCGAGATGGACGCGCGCGCCGACATCGCCGAGATCAGCACCGCGTGCTGGCGTATCCTCGGCCAATCGCCCGCCGATGTGATGTGCGCGACCAGCCGGATGGTGGTCCACCGCCGGGGCGAGCCCGCCCCGCGCGTCGCCGCGTGTACGTTGATCCCCTACCACCCCGGCTTCGACATGGGCGCGACGCTCGCCGACGCCGCGCGCGCGGTGTCGCTCAACCACCCGCATTGCGCGCGCTTCTGCGTGCTCGGCGGCGCGAGTTGTTCGGCGTGAAGTTACAGCACCCGGCCGGCGACCGCGTCCAGCTTGGCGAGCAGAGCGGGGTCGCGCGCGTCGGGCGCGGTGATCAACGCCGCGTCGAGGACGGTGTCGATCGGCGAGGCGGTGCGCATCACGGGCAGCGCGCGCGCGAACGCCTCCACCAGCGCCCGTGCGACCGCGCCGTTGGCGGTCATCTGCTCGATCACCTGGCTCACCTCGACGAACGCGGCTTCCTCGCGCCAGCAATCATAGTCGGTGACCATGCCGACCAGCGCATAGGGCAGCTCCGCCTCGCGCGCGAGCCTGGCTTCGGGCATCGCCGTCATCCCGATCACGTCCGCGCCCCAGTCGCGGAACAGCAGGCTCTCGGCGCGGGTCGAGAATTGCGGCCCCTCCATCGCCAGATAGGTCGCGCCCTCGGCGACGCGCCCGCCCGCGGCGGTGATCGCGGCGGCGGCGAACGCGGACAGCCGCGCGCAGACGGGCTCGGCCATCGAGACGTGCGCGACCATGCCGGTCGAGAAAAAGCTGGCAGCGCGCGCGACGGTGCGATCGATGAATTGATCTACGACGACGAACCGCCCCGGCTCGAGCTCCTCGCGGAGCGAGCCGATCGACGAGATGGCGAGGATGTCGGTGCAGCCGCTGCGCTTCAACGCGTCGATGTTGGCGCGCGAATTGACCTCGCTCGGCGGAATGCGATGCCCGCGCCCGTGACGCGGCAGGAAGCGCATCTCCACCTCGCCGATACGCCCGAACAGGATGTCGTCGGACGGCGACCCCCACGGCGTCTCGACCGATCGCCATTGCGCGTTCTCGATCGCGTCGATCGCGTACAGCCCCGACCCGCCGATGATCCCGATCGTCCAATCGCTCATGCGCCGCGTCTCCCTGGCCAAGCGCCCTTCACAGAAAGCTCCCTATACATGCGTATCGCGTTCGTCGCGTTCTTCGCCCTGCTGCTTCCCGCCACCGCCTTTGCGGCGGAACCCGTCACCGGGCGCTGGGTAACCGACGATGGCAAGGCGATCGTCACCATCGCCGATTGCGGGGGCACGGTATGCGGCCGCATCACCCGCATCCTCGCGCCGACGCCCGACGGACCCCCGGTCGACTCGAACAACCCCGACAAGGCGCTTCGCAAGCGCCCGATCGCCGGGCTGGTCGTGCTCAGCGGGTTCAAGCCCGACGGCGACGCGTGGAAGGGCCGGATCTACAGTCCCGAGGAGGGCAAGACCTATCGGTCGGTGATGCAGCGCGCCGGAGCGAACGCGATCAAGGTCAAGGGCTGCATCGCCATCTTCTGCAAGACGCAGAACTGGACGCGCGCGAAGTGATCGCGCTCACGGTGGTCGCCAGAAGGATCGTTCCATGAACATCGAGAACAGCCAGCGATACTATGGCGAGGTGCTCGGCGGGTCCCTCGACCTCAAGACCGATGCCTGTTGCGCGACCGACGCACCCCCGCCCGCGATCCGGGCGGCGCTCGCCAACGTCCATGAGGAGGTGCGCGCGCTATTACGGGTGCGGGCTGGTAGTGCCGCAGGCGATCGAGGGCGCGCATATCCTCGACCTCGGATCGGGGTCGGGGCAGGACGCCTATCTGCTCGCGCAATTGGTCGGCGAGCATGGCAGCGTCACCGGGGTCGATGCGACCAGGGAACAGCTCGCGGTCGCCGAGCGACATCTCGCCTGGCACCGCGAACGGTTCGGCTATGCGGAGGGCAACGTCCGCTTCGTCGAGGTCGACATCGAGAAGCTCGATACGCTGGGGCTGCTCGAGGCGCAGTTCGACGTGATCGTCTCGAATTGCGTGATCAACCTCGTTACCGACAAGGCGGCGGTGTTCGCCGCGGCGCATCGCCTGCTCAAGCCCGGCGGTGAGCTGTATTTCTCCGACGTCTATGCCGACCGCCGCGTGCCCGCTGCGCTGCTGGACGACCCCGTCCTGCACGGCGAATGCCTCTCGGGCGCGCTGTATTGGGGTGATTTCGACCGGCTGGCCGAGGCGGCGGGGTTCGCTGATCCGCGCCTCGTCACCGATCGTCCGCTCGGTATCGGCGACGCGCGCATCGCCGCGATGCTCGACGGTATCGCCTTTTATTCGGCCACCTATCGCTTGTTCAAGCTCGACGGTCTCGAACCGCAGTGCGAGGATTATGGCCAGGCGGTCCGTTATCGCGGCACCGTCGCCGGCGCGGAGCGGGTGTTCGCGCTCGACGGCCACCACGCCATCGAGAAAGGTCGCGTATTCCCGGTCTGCGGCAACACATGGAAGATGCTCGCCGAAACGCGGTTCGCCGACCATTTCGACTTCTTTGGCGATTTCTCGACGCACCGTGGTGTCTTCGCGGGCTGTGGAACCGACAGTCCGTTCGTGGGCGCGGCGGGCGATGCGCTATTGGCGTGTTGTTGACGTGAACTAAACGGCCGCTCGGGGGAACGGCGGCGTTCGATGCGGTCCATCGCCGTCGACGACGGCGTGATCGCGCGATCGACATCGTTCGACGGGATGGCGTCGGGTACAGTTATCGCACCTGATCATCCGATCGCTGCTCGAACCAGCACGCATAAGCCGTGCCGGCGACCATGCGACGGTTCAGGTCGGGCGCGCCGTCGAGCCACCATACCGGCCCGCGCTCGCCGAGCGCCACCTTGGCGCGAGCCACGGCTTCGCGCGCCGCCGCGAGGGCGACCACGTCGCCCCCACGCAGCGCGACGCCGACATCGCGTCGCGCATGCATCAGTTCGCTCACGAGCGCGGCGCGACGTTCTTTCGGCAAGGACGGATCCGAGCACCGCCATAGCCGTCCGCGTACGACGAAATAGCGGCCATCCGGCGTCGACAGGTATGCGTCGCCAATCACCGCGCCATCGCCGGGCAGGTGCCATGAAAACCGCTCAGGCGACGTTCGCCGCGCCGAGAACCTGCGGAATCGCCGATCGAAGCTGAAAATACCCACGCGTGGACTTCGGCCACGCCTGCTCGTCCCAAACCCTGCGAACGCGCGTGCAGGGGGGGCAGCGCGGCGGCGGACGGACCCACCGGTGCCCAAGCGCTCACCGCGGGAAGGTCGCTTTTCCAGTCCTCGTCCACTTCGTTTGCCCTACAGCCGAAATGCGCGCTCGCCCGGGCCAGCGCGTCCGCCATCGCTGCGCGGTCGGCGGCGCGCACGCGCTCGGAGGCACCGGCGGCGTGGGCCATCAACCCGCCGATCTCGACCACCCGCGCGCCGTTCAACTCGAGGCTTTCGGGGTGAAGGTCATCCAGATGCAGCAGCAGCGCGACGTCGCCCGTGGGCGCGGCATCCGGCGGCGCGAGCGGGAGGTCCACTTCCTCGGTCAGCGCCTGCGGGGTCTCGTTCAACCCCTTGGGATGAAACTGCCCGTTCGTGAAGCGTGCGATGTTCTCGGCCCGCGCGGCATATGCCTTGCCCCGCGTGTGCAGCCCCGCCACCCAGCGCCAAGACAACGTGTTGCTGGCCGGGTCGCCGTCGAGCAGGTTGCGCATGAACAGATCGGCCCCAAGCTGCCAGGGTAGGCGCAAGGTGAAGATCCAGATCGAGGCGAACCACATCCGCGCGTGATTGTGCAGCCAGCCATGCTCGGCCAGTTCGCGCGCCCAATCGTCGAAACCGTCGATCCCAGTGCGCCCCTCCACCGCCTCCGTATAGCCACGCCGCAGGCCCGCATTGGCGTCCAGGCGGGCGTGCTCATCCGCGACCCGTTGGCGATAGTCCGCCCAGATCGAGGGGCGGGTTTCCAGATGCCCCTTGAAGTAACTGCGCCAGAACACCTCTTGGACGAACCGTTCGGCACCCAGGCGGCCATGCGCCCCGATGGCGGTGGCGGCGACCTCCTGCTCAAGCAACAGCCGCCGCCGCAAATAGGGTGACAGCGCCGAGGTGGTCGGAGTGTCGAGAGCCCCGACGTCCGTGTTGCGCCCGTCGGCGTAGGGACGACCGGACAAGCGGCTGAAATCGTTGAGGCGAGCCAAACCGGCGGCCCGGGAGAATGTGTCGAGTGTCGGCATGGCCGCGATATAGTGCGCCGACCAGCCGTGGTGAACGACCGTTCAGTCCGCCGACGCCACCGGCAATCCGGCGATCTTTTGCGCGGCGTGGAGCAGCTCGACGGGCAGCATCGCGATGATCGTGCTGTTATGCTCAACCCCGATCTCCGTCAGCGTCTGCAGACGCCGCAGTTCCAACGCGCCCGGGGCGGTGCCGATCATCGTCGCCGCTTCGGCGAGCTTCTGCGCCGCCTCGTTCTCACCTTCCGCCTTGATGATGCGCGCGCGTTTCTCGCGGATGGCCTCGGCTTCGCGCGCGATCGCGCGCTGCATCTGTTCGGGGATGTCGACATCCTTGATCTCGACCGCGTCGATCTCGATCCCCCACCGCCCGGCCGCGCTGGCCAGCAAGTCGAGCAGCCGCCGATTGATGCCGATGCGATCCTTGAGCATCTGGTCGAGGTCGCTTTGGCCGATGGCGTCACGCATGCCGGTTTCCGCCGCCTGCACCACCGCCGACTGGTAAGCCTCGACCGAAGTCACGACCCGCGCCGGATCGGCGGCCCGATACCAGAGCACCGCATTGACCCGCACCGCGACGCCATCGCGGGTGATCGTCTCCTGCGTTTCCAGCTGGACCGTGACGGTGCGGATGTCGACCCTGACGACGCGATCGATGAACGGGATCAGCCAATACCAGCCCGGCCCCTTGGTGGCCCCCAATCGTCCGAGCCGGAACAGCACCGCGCGCTGGTATTCCTGGTTCACGCCGAACGTCTGCGACGCGATCGTCAGGAGGATGAGGAGCGGAACAACCAAAACGAACAGATAGGCCATCGCCGTTTCCCCAGCATTTCGCGGTTACGAACGGGTAATTATCATGTTCGCGCACCGGTGATATAGCCCGACGTCGTACCTAGCGAGTATCTGCCCTTCGTCGACCGCAATCGCGCTCACCGCTTCACCAAGCGAAAGGCAAAGGGTCGGTCGGGACGGATGGACACGACCGCGACCGGCATCGCGGGTGGCCCGTCGGCGGGCAACAACCGAAAGCGGCGCAGCACCACGCCAAACACCACGGCCGCTTCCACCATCGCGAAACTCGCGCCGATGCACACGCGCGGCCCCTTGCTGAACGGGATGAACGCGTCGTCGGTCAGAAAGGCATTGGGTCGGCCCTCGAAGCGTTCGGGCCGGAAGGCGGCGGGGTCGTCCCACAGATGGCGATGACGGTGGACCAGCCAGGGCGAGATCATCACCCGTTCGCCCGCGCGCACCCGCTCACCCGCCACTACGTCATCGGCGAGCGCGAGGCGGGTGATGACCGGAGCCGCCGGGTATAGCCGCAGCGTTTCTTGCAGCACGCAGCGCAGGCGCGGCGAACGGGCACCATCCCCACTCGCGGAGTCGAGCTCGGCATGGACGCGGTCCTGCTCGGCCGCGTCGAACGCCAGCAGATACGCCGCCCAGAACAATAGCCTAGCGGTGGTCTCGAAACCCGCGACGATGAAGGTGGCGACCTGGCTGCGCACCTCCTGCGCGGCCAGCGGCTCGCCGGTGTCGGCGTCGCGCGCGGCAAGCAACCCGTCGAGCAGGTCGCCCGTGCTCGGTGACGCGGCGCGGCGCTCCGCGACCACCGCGTCCACCTCGGCGAACCAGTCCCGCTGAAAGCGTCGCCGACCGCGCAGCATCCAGGCGAAGTCGCCGGGCGTGCGCGCCAGCAAATCGTGCGCGCCCAGCCGGCCGGGGCCACGCCCGTCGATCAGGTAGCGTTGCACCAAGTCCTGCAGCCGCACGCGGCGGTCGGGGGCGGCGTCGGAGAACAGCGCCTGCAGCACCGCGCCGAGCGCCACCGCCTGAAACGCGGCCGGATCGAGCGGCGTGCCCGCCTCGAGCCGACGGACCAGCCCGTCCGCCGCCGCCGCGAACGTCGGGCATCAGTGCGCTGACCTGCGCGGGTGCGAAGGCGTGCGCCACCCGGCGACGCTGGCCACGCCAAGCGTTCCCCTCGGCCAGCAGCAAGCCATTGCCCGTGAACGGGCCGACGACACGGATCGTTGAGGTCGGCTTGACGTAGTTGAACGCGTTGTCGACCAGCACCCGCCGGATCCCGACGGGATGGTTGACGAGCAGAAACGATTTGCCAAAAAAGCTGCCGCGGATCGTCAGGCGTTCGTAGCTCTCCTGCGCGAACGTTCCGAGCACGTCGGTGCGGAGCGACCGCAGAAACCGCCACGTGCTCGGCTGCTGCGGCGGAATGGGCGCGGGCGGGATCAGCGGCGGTCCGGTCCGGCCGGAAAAGGTCGAGCTTCGCGCCGGAGAGTCCATGTTCATCGGCCTCAGTCGACGCCGCCTCGTGCCCGCCTTTCGCCTTTTCGTGCCTTGCGGACCGATTTGGCGTGCGCCTTGGCGCGCTGCTTCAGCACCGTCTTGCCCGGCGCTGGCCTGTCGTCGTCGAGCATCAGCGCCTCGGCCGCGCTCGCCTCGAAGCCGAGCGTCGCCAGGCTATCGCTGAAATGCCCCGGCAGCTCCGCCGTGACGTCGATGCGCCCCTCGTCGGGATGGTCTACCCTGATCCGCCGCGCGTGGAGGTGCATCTTGCGGCTGATCCCGCCGGTAAGGAACGCGGCCTGCCCGCCGTATTTGCCGTCGCCCACGATGGGGTGGCCAATTGCGTTGAGGTGGACGCGCAGTTGGTGCGTACGGCCGGTGAAGGGCTGAAGCTCGACCCAGGCGGCGCGGTTGCCCGCGCGCTCGATCACGCGATAGCGGGTGCGCGCGGGAGCACCTTCCGCCTCGTCGACGTGTATCTTCTCGCCGCCGGTGCCGGGTTGCTTGGCCAGCGGCAGCTCGATCATTCCGTCGTCGATCGAGGGCACGCCGACGACCAACGCCCAATAAACCTTGCGCGCGGTGCGGCTGGAGAACGCCTTGCCGAAGAATGCCGCCGCGCGCGTGGTGCGGGCCAGCAGCAACGCGCCGCTGGTGTCCTTGTCGAGCCGATGGACCAGCTTGGGACGGCTGGCGGCGTCGAACTGCAGCGCGTCGAGTAGCCCGTCGACATGTTCGGTGGTCTTGGTCCCGCCCTGCGTCGCCAAGCCTGGGGGCTTGTTGATGACGAGTGCTTGCGCGTCCTCGTGGACGACGAGCTCGCGCGCGAAGGCGATCTGGTCTTCGCTGAGCGCCGGACGCGCGCGTTGCGGTTTGGTGACGGCGCGCGGCGCGTCGGCGGGGGGTACGCGCAGGGTCTGCCCCGCCGCCAGCCGATCGCCCGGGGTCGCGCGCGCGCCGTCCACGCGCAGCTGCCCGGTGCGCGCCCATTTGGCGACGGCGGTGAAGCTCGTCTCGGGCAGATGCCGCTTGAACCAGCGGTCTACGCGAATGCCGTCGTCGTCGTATCCGATGGCGAACTGGCGGACGTTGTTCGGCTCCGGGTTCATGCGAGCCTCGCCAAGCCGAGTCCTGCGACAAGTGCCGCGATCGACCCCGCGACCGAGAGCAGCACATAGCCGAACGCGGGAACGATCTGCCCGCGCTGGACCAGCGTCACGGTGTCGAGCGAAAAGGCGGAGAAAGTGGTGAACCCGCCGAGCACGCCGACGCCGAGGAACAAGCGCCACGGCTCGCCCGCCGTCGTCCGGACGAGACTACCAGCCAGCACGCCCATCAGCATCCCGCCGGCCAGGTTGACGACCAACGTCCCCCACGGGAACGCCGCGCCCAGCCATGCCAGCGCCGCGCCGCTCGCAAGGTATCGCGCGCCGGCCCCCAACGCGCCGCCGGTCATCACGAGAAGAAGCGCAGGCATGGCCTGCCCGTTAGCGCGCTTTGCCGGGAAGGGGAACCGCCGGGGTGGTTAGGTGCCCGCGTCGACCATCAGGTCCACGTCGGTGCCGTCCGCGCGGGGGCGAAGCATGACGAGGAATGCGCCACCGCCGGCCTTGGTCCCGCCCAGCGATTGCTGGTCGCCCTCGGCTCCGTGCTGCGCGTTGTACCCGGCCTTGGCGGTGCGCGTGTAGTACCAGTCGAGCACGCGGGCGATCGGCGCGGAGCTGCGAAAGCTGACCACGCGTAGCGCGCAGCCGCGTCCGTCCGCGCCCGCCGCCTCCGTTACGCGCGCGTCGGGGTAAAGCGGCACGCCGTCCGGGAGCTTGGTCGACCAGCTGGCGGAATAGCCGATCGCCGCGGTGCAGGTCGCGGGCGCGCCGGTCCGCTCCGCGAGCGCGCCGAGCGTCAACGCCCGCCGCGCGGCCGCGCACTGCTTGCAGTTTCCGCTGGCGGGCGGCGCATGGCTCAGCGTCTCGGTCTCGGCCGGGCCGGGCCTGGCGGCGATATCGGGAAAGGGAAGCGCGCCCGACACGGGCCGTGGCGGCGGCCGCACCGCGCCCGCGTTGGATTGCTGGATCAGCTCGGGGTCGACCATGATCTGATCGTGCAACGCCGCCGCCACCGCCGGGTCCTTGGCCGGCGCGTTCGCGTTCGCGCCGGTCAGCTCGTCATCGAGCGACGCGATCCGCTGGCCGGTATCGGGCTTCGATCCGCAGGCGGCGAGCATCGAGGCAAGGAGCAATGGCCAAACCCGTGATGTCGTACTCATGCCTTGCCGCTCCTATTGTTCAACCATGCGCCGCGATCGGTTAAGTAACCGTGGCGCACCATGCGGCGGAGGTGACGTGCGTAAAACAGGGCGATAGAACTCCAGCATGTCCGACGAGTTCACCATCCGCCCGTTCGACGACGCGCTCGCGCCCGACTTCCACCGCATCAACGCGGCGTGGATCGACGCCATGTTCCGGCTGGAGCCGACCGACCTCGACGTGCTGCTCCACCCGCGCGCGCGGATCGTCGACGCGGGCGGTGCGATCCTGTTCCTGGAGGTGCCGGGCGAGGGCGTGATCGGGACGGTCGCCCTGCAGAAAACGGGCGAGCGGCAATTCGAGCTGACCAAGATGGGCGTGACCCCCGCCGCGCAGGGCCGTGGCGCGGGCGAGGCGCTGCTGCTCGCGGCGCTGGCGGAAGCCGATCGGCTCGGGGCGGAGCGCCTGTACCTGCTCACCAGCGCGAAATGCGCAGCCGCGATCCGCTTGTATGAGCGGCACGGCTTCGTTCACGATGCGGGCATCATGCAGGAGTTCGGGGGCCGGTACGCGAGATGCGACGTCGCGATGCTGTACGCGCCGGGCGCTTAGTCGCCATCGAAGATTTCCGCGTGGGGCAGGGTAACTCCAAGTGAGGGCAACGGCACATCCTGACCGGGTTGCAGCATTTCGTCAGTCCAGCCTTCCGGACTCGTTCGACGCATTAGGCGCACGCGATGGGTTTCCGGGTCGACAAACACGATTTCCTGCACGCCTGCCAGCTCGCGGAACTCAGCTGCCTTGACGCGCAAATCATGCGATTTCGTCGAGGGAGATAGCACCTCGAAAACGACTTGTGGATCGTTGAGCAATTTCTTGCGCGCGTTTTCCGGCGTACCCGGACGGTTACAATAGACGCTGACATCCGGAAATCTGACACTGGCTATGTCCGTGCGCGTCGCGAAATCGGAGCCGTAAGGACGACAGCCGGTGCCGCGTAGCCGCGTGCCCAAAGCGATGATTATGTTTGAAGCAATGCGGGAATGCACCTCATTGCCGCCGGCCATCATGAAGATGATACCGTCTTCGAGTTCCGCCTTGGCACCGCCGAAGTCCATGTCGAGAAATTCCTCGACGGAAACGCGGCGATAGGCGGGGTCGAGCGCGATGCTGGCCATCGAAGGTGTTTACACCGTCGCGACCAACAAACAAAGGGCCGGAGCGGGTGCTCCGGCCCTTTGCCGTTCGTAGTGAGTGACGCGAGCAAAGGCCGCATTGGACGTCGAACGGGTCTGACGGCTTTGCCGCCAGCCCGCCAGCCGTTCTGATTTCGTCTTCGGGCCAGCCTTAGCTGGCCCGATGCGAAATCAGAAGTCCATGCCGCCCATGCCACCCATGCCGCCGCCGCCCATCGGCATCGCCGGCTTGTCCTCGGGCATTTCGCTCACCGCCGCTTCGGTGGTGATCAGCAGGCCGGCGACCGAGGCCGCGTCCTGCAGCGCCGTGCGGACGACCTTGGTGGGATCGATCACGCCCGCCTGGACCAGGTTCTCGTACACGTCGGTCGACGCGTTGAAGCCCTTGGTCTCGTCGTTCTCGCGGAGCAGATTGCCCGCGACCACGGCACCGTCGAACCCGGCATTCTGCGCGATTTGACGCAGCGGGGTCTGCAGCGCCTTGCGGACGATGTCGATCCCACGAGTCTGGTCGTCGTTAACGCCGGTCATGTTCTCCAACGCCTTGGTCGCGTACAGCAACGCCGTGCCGCCACCGGGGACGATGCCTTCCTCGACCGCAGCGCGGGTCGCATGCAGCGCGTCGTCAACGCGATCCTTGCGCTCCTTGACCTCGACCTCGGTCGAACCGCCGACCTTGATCACCGCGACGCCGCCCGCCAGCTTGGCGAGACGCTCTTGGAGCTTCTCCTTGTCATAGTCGCTAGTGGTGTTCTCGATCTGCTGACGAATCGCTTCCACGCGGCCCTTGATCGACGACTCGTCACCCGCGCCATCGACGATGATGGTGTTGTCCTTGTCGATCGACACGCGCTTGGCGGTGCCGAGCATTGCCACCGTGACGGTCTCCAGCTTGATGCCGAGGTCCTCGGAAATCATCTCGCCCTTGGTCAAGATTGCGATGTCCTCGAGCATCGCCTTGCGACGATCGCCGAAGCCCGGCGCCTTGACGGCCGCGACCTTGAGGCCGCCGCGCAGCTTGTTGACCACCAAAGTGGCCAGCGCCTCGCCCTCGATGTCCTCGGCAATAATCAGCAGCGGACGGCCCGACTGGACGACGGCTTCCAGGATCGGGAGCATCGCCTGCAGGTTCGACAGCTTCTTCTCGTGGATCAGGATGTACGGATCGGTGAGTTCGACCGTCATCTTCTCCGGGTTGGTGATGAAATACGGGCTGAGGTAACCGCGGTCGAACTGCATGCCCTCGACCACGTCGAGCTCGAAATCGAGACCCTTCGCTTCCTCGACGGTGATCACGCCTTCCTTGCCGACCTTCTCCATCGCTTCGGCGATCTTCTCGCCGACGACGGTGTCGCCATTCGCGGAGATGATGCCGACCTGGGCGATCTCCTGCGTGCCCGCGACGGGCTTGGAACGCGCCTTGAGATCCTCGACGACCTTGATGACCGCGAGGTCGATGCCGCGCTTCAGGTCCATCGGGTTCATGCCGGCCGCGACCGACTTCATGCCCTCGCGCACGATCGCCTGGGCGAGCACGGTTGCCGTCGTGGTGCCGTCACCGGCGACGTCGTTGGTCTTGGAGGCCACTTCGCGCAACATCTGCGCGCCCATGTTCTCGAACTTGTCCTTGAGCTCGATCTCCTTGGCGACGGTAACGCCGTCCTTGGTGATGCGCGGTGCGCCGAAGCTCTTGTCAATCACGACGTTGCGGCCCTTGGGGCCCAGCGTGACCTTGACCGCGTCGGCGAGGATGTCGACGCCGCGCAGAATGCGCTCGCGCGCGTCGCGGCTGAATTTTACGTCCTTGGCTGCCATGAGGCTACCCTTTCAAATTGGAAGTTTAGGGGAAGGTGAGGCGAAGGATCAGCCGACGATCCCGAGGATGTCCGACTCTTTCATGATTAACAGATTCTCGCCGTCGACCTTGACCTCGGTGCCCGACCATTTGCCGAACAGGATCTTGTCGCCGGCCTTGACCTCGAGCGGGTGAACCTCGCCGGCCTCGTTACGGGCACCGGTGCCGGCGGCGACGACCTCGCCCTCCTGCGGCTTTTCCTTGGCGGTATCGGGAATGATGATCCCGCCTGCCGTCTTCTCTTCCGCTTCGACCCGGCGGACGAGAACGCGATCGTGCAATGGACGAAAGTTCATCGCTGGATGTCCCTCTTGCTGTTGATGTGAATGGATTGGCACTCCCGGAGTGCGAGTGCCACCACGGCGCATATGCGCGGGTGCGGTTGTTTCGTCAACGGCGGCCGGAAACAAATATCAACCGTGATTCCGCGCGGCGGTGCAGGAAGGATTTACGCTCGCGACACCTTACTCTAGCAGCGTTTCATGACAGATTTTCGCGACGCCGAGGTCCCGCGTGCCCTTTCGGCCTACCCGCTGCCGCCATACCGCCGGCCCAGCCTGGCGCGCCGGGCATGGCATGTGCTGGTCGGCGTCAAGGACGCGCTGGTGCTAGTGGCGATGCTGCTGTTCTTCGGGCTGTTGTCCGCCGTGTTGCTGGCACGACCTGGCAAGGGGCCGGTCGGCGACGGCGCGTTGCTCCTCAAGCTCGACGGCGCGATCGTCGAGCAGCCGTCGGAGCCGACCACCTTCGCTTTCGCGAGCGGGCAGGCCGCGGCGCACGAGTTCCGGCTGCGCGACCTGGTCCGCGCGATCGACAAGTCCAAGGACGACGCGTCGGTCAAGGCGGTGGTGCTCGACCTCGACAAGTTCGGCGGCGCGTATCCGGCTGCGCTCGATGAGGTCGGCGCGGCGCTGGCCCGCGTGCGCGCGTCGGGCAAGCCGGTGCTCGCCTATGCCACCGCCTATACCGACGGCAGCTATCGTCTGGCCGCCAATGCCAGCGAGGTTTGGGTCGATCCGATGGGCGGCACGCTGTTCGCCGGCCCCGGCGGATCGCAGCCTTATTACAAAGGGCTGATCGACAAGCTGGGCGTGACCGCGCACGTCTATCGCGTCGGCAAGTATAAAAGCTTCGTCGAACCTTACACGCGCACCGAGGCTTCGCCCGAAGCCAAGGAAGAAGTGGTCGCGCTGTACCGCGTGTTGTTCGACGGGTGGCAGCAGGCGATCCACCGCGCGCGACCCAAGGCGCAAGTCGCCGGGTTCCTGACCGCGCCGGACAAGATGATCCAAGCCGCCGACGGCGACATCGCGCAGGCCGATCTGCGCGCCGGGCTGGTTGACCATCTGGGCGACCGGCTCGCCTTTGGACAGCGCGTAGCGCAGTTCGCGGCACCGGAAGGCAAGAAGCTGGCCGGCTCGTTCAAGACGATCACCTATCAGGATTATGTCGACATCAACCCGCTGCCGCGCGGCGGGGACGCAGTCGGCGTGATAACGGTCGCGGGCGACATCGTTGACGGTAAGGCGGCCCCGGGGTCGGCGGGTGGCGACACGATTTCCAAGGCGATCCTGGACGGGCTCGCGACCAAGAAGCTGAAGGCGCTGGTGCTGCGGGTGGACTCGCCCGGCGGGTCGGCGCTGGCATCGGAGAAGATCCGTCAGGCGCTGCTCCAGGCAAAGCGCGCGGGGCTGCCGGTGGTGGTGTCGATGGGGTCAGTGGCGGCGTCCGGCGGTTACTGGGTGTCGACCGCCGGCGACGCCATCTTCGCCGAGCCGAACACGATCACCGGCTCGATCGGTATCTTCGGGATCATTCCCACCTTCGAGAACGCGCTTCGCAAGATCGGCGTCACCGCGGACGGGGTGCGGACCACGCCGTTGTCGGGGCAGCCGGACGTGCTGGCGGGGACGACTCCCGCCGCCGATGCGGTATTTCAGGCCGGTGTCGAGCATGGCTATCGCGAGTTCATCAGCCACGTCGCGCAGGCCCGGCATCTGACGCCGGCGCGGGTGGACGAGATCGGGCAAGGCCGCGTCTGGGACGGCGGCACCGCGCGCCGGATCGGGCTGGTGGACAAGTTCGGTACGCTGGACGACGCCATCCGCGATGCCGCGCGCCGGGCGGGGTTGAAGGCCGACGCCGTCCACGCCGACTATCTGGAGAGACGGCCGTCGAGTCTCGCGCGGCTTGTTCAGCAATTCAACCGCAGCAAGGACGACGACAACACCGGCGACGACGTGTTCGCGCGGGCGGGGGTGGTTCAGCGCGCGACGCTTGCGCGCGCGCTGGGCGATGCGCGGCGGCTGGCGACCGGCGCGTCGATCCAGGCGCGCTGCCTCGAATGCGCCGGGCTCGGGCCGGCGGTGGCGAGTCCGGACGACACCAAGCTGATGGACCTGCTGCTCGCGCGCCTAGGCTGGTAGCCCGGGCGTGATCCGCGTCGCCGACCGGCGTGACGCGGCGGCTATCGCGGCGATTTACGCGGCCGAGGTGCTGGAGGGCACGGCCACGTTCGAAATCGAGCCGCCCACGGCGGCCGAGATCGCGCAGCGGATGACAGTGGACGGCGGGCGCCTGCCTTGGCTGGTGTGGGACGAGGCCGGCGCGGTGCTCGGCTATGCCTATGCAAGCGGATACCGTGCGCGCGCGGCTTACGATCGGACGGTGGAAACGACGGTCTATGTAGCGCGAGGCGCGCAGGGCAGGGGCGTCGGACGACAGCTGTATGCGGCGCTCCTCGACCGACTGATCGCGGCGGGGTTCGCACAGGCACTGGGCGTGATCGCGCTTCCCAACGAGGCCTCGGTGGCGCTGCACGAGGCGTCGGGCTTTCGCCAAGTCGCGCGGTTGGAGCGCATGGGGTACAAGTTCGGGCGCCGGCTCGACGTGGGCTATTGGCAACGCGCGCTGGCCCGGACATGAAGCCAAGTCAGTGCCCGCGCGCGACGACGAACGAGGTCGCGGGCAAGCTCGCTTTTACGCGCGAGCGGTGTTAGCAGACGGTATCGTGGGCTGGAGCGTTCGGCGGCGTGGCGAGGTTGCATGCGATACCGGCTACAGGAGTCCAGTTTCGAGCTGCCCGACGGACTTCATGACCAGAGCGTCAACATCTTCACGTCGAGCACCTCCGGCCCGAGCGGCTTCAGCATCGTGATCACGCGCGGCACTGTAGATCTGGGAAGCGATCTTGCCGAGCATGTTTCCCAAGAACTCCAGGCGCTGCAGCGGACGCTTGTCGATTTTCGGCTCACCTATCGCCGGCAGCACCAGGTCGACGGTCGAATGGTCGAGATCGCGGGCGCGACCTTTTCCACCGGCGACGTCGTGGTGGAACAGCATCAAGTGTTTCTCGTCGATGGGCCGCGATCGTTGACGATCACGGCCAGCGCCGCGGGGGCGGTCTCGCCGGAGCAGTTCGCGACGTTCAGAGATGTGGTTCAATCCTTTCGGTTCGGGAGCTGAGCGCGATGCCGCTGGCGGCCCGGGTCGGCGACCGTATCAGCCACTCAAACGTCGTCGGCGGACTGGTCGCCGGCGCGGTGGCGGGAGCGGCCATCGGTGCGCTGTGCGTCACCACGGGGGGTGTCGGTGCGATCGCGCTCGGCGCGGCGGCAGGAGCCGGGCTTGGCGGCGCGTTGGGCGGGATCGTCGGGTCGTTCGCGATGAGCGATGTCGGCGCGATCACGAGCGGGAGCACCGACACGATCACCAGCGGCAAGGGCGCGGCGCGCGCGACCGATTCCGTGTCCTGCTCGCAGCATGGCGCGCAGAAGATCGCGGAAGGCAGCGGAACGGTCCTGATCGACGGCCTGCCCGCTGCGCGGCTGCGCGACCGCATCACCTGCGGCGCGGTGATCTCCAGCGCGTCGGGGGACGTCAACATCGGCGGATCCGCGATGGCGGCGCTGCCGATGGGCGTCATCCCGCCGCCCCCGCTCGGCATCGACAAATTGCTCGGCCCGGACACCGCCGCGCTGGTCGCCAAGTCGCCCAGCCTGACCGCCGACATGCGCGCGCTGGAGGCGGACGGGTGGAAGGTCGTGACCGGCGATGCCGGCAAAGGCACCTCGGCCGATCGGACCAGAAAGACGATCACTGTCGACGCGAACCAGCTCGGCAACCCGAAAGACCTCACCCAGTCGCTGTCGCACGAGGTCGGCCACGCGCGATACAATCCGTCGATCGACATGTCGTCCAAGGCCGCCTACATGCGCTCCACGCTGGCCGACGAGGGCGCGGCGACCCTGTCCAACGTCCGCGCGCAGCGGGAGATCCAAAGCCACGGCGGGCCCGACATCGGGATCGCGGGCAACCCCGCGAACGGGCCGGCGTACAGCGCGGCCTATGATCAATATCTGCGCGACGGTGATGGCGTAAAGGCTCGGGACACGATCGGGTCGATCTTCGGATCGGGCGAGCGGACGTCCACCACCAATCAGACCTATTCGGATTATTATGGGAGCTGGTATGACCGGAACCACCCGGGCCATTGATGCCTGGCCGGCCGTGCTGGCCGTCCTCTGCGTGGCCGCATCGGGATGCGGAAAAGGAGCCGTCGTGGATCACAAGTCGACCTCTCTGACCTCGATCGTCGACACGTTGCGGTCCGCCGAGCGCCTCAACCGGTCGACGATCGAAGTCGCGATCGGCGCGCCGTTGGCGCAAACGTCCGAGAACGGCTCGTTCACCTTCTTCGAAGGCCATGACGTCACGCTGAGCGACGCGACGATCGGCTTGGTGGACTATCGGGAGCCGCGGGCCGGCGGCAACGCGACCGCAGGCGCGCTGCTGACACTGACGCTGACGCGCGGGTGTCCAGCGCGCGCGCAGGTCGAACACCGTTACGGGCCGCTGTCCGTCGCGGGCGTTCCGCGCGGCCGCTCGCTGGACGAGGAAACGCAGTTGGCCCGGCCCGAGCCTTGGGGGCGGTTGAGCTTCGGTTTCGCCGAGCGGACGCCGACCTGCCTCACGTCGATCACCTTCAGCCACGATCGATAAACGCTCGGCGACACGGGCCGTATCGCGCATATCCGCGTTTTGCGGCGCGGTGCGTTTACGTCATCCCCGTTCCTTGCTCCGCCGGGTCGGCGCATAAAAGTCGGGCGGCTTGTCCGCTACCCAAGCGGTGAAGCGAGCGATGGCGGGCATCGCGCGGACCGCGTCGAGGTCGCCGCCGGTGCGGGCAAGCTCGGCGTTGGTGACCGCCGCATGGATCGCGCGGTGGCAGATCGGGTGAACGGGCACCGTCTCGCGCCCACCCTCGCTCTTGGGCACCGCGTGATGCCATTCGACCTTGCGTCCGAGCGGGCGACCGCACAACGCGCAGTTTGTCGTCTCGGCGGGCGGCGGCAGCGCGTCGAGCGCGGCCGCGACCCGGCGTCGCTTGACGCGGCCGCGCAAGCCTAGACCGTCCGCGCCTTCATCGCCTCGATCAGCTTCTTGACCTCCTGGCTGCGCCCGCGCGGCACGATCAGCACATCGTTGCCGCTCGCGACCACGATCAGGTCCTCGACACCGACCAGCGCGACGTGGATGCCGTCGCTGCGCACCAGGCACCGCTGTGTGTCGACCGCCGTCACCTCGCCGCCGTGCGCGTTGCCCGCCGCGTCCGTGTCGCTGATCGCGTGCAGCGCGTCCCAGCTGCCGAGGTCGCTCCACCCCATTGACACCGGCACCACCGCGACGCGCTCCGCTTTCTCCATCACCGCATAGTCGACCGATTCGTCGGGCGCGGCTGCGAAGGCGTCACGGTCGGGATGAATGCGCGTGCCTTCGCGGCGCGCGCGCGTCATCGCGGTCTGCGCGGCGTGGAGGATCTCGGGCGCGTGCGCGGCGAGCGCGCCGAGGAAGATGTCGGCGCGGAACAGGAAGATGCCGCCGTTCCACGCATGATTGCCCGCCGCGACCATCGCCTCCGCGCGGTCGCGTGGCGGTTTCTCGACGAAGCGCGCGACGCGGTGGACGCCGGGCGCGAGCGCGTCGCCGATCTGAATATAGCCATAGCCGGTCTCGGCCGAATCCGGGGTGATGCCGAACGTCACCAGCCACCCGTCGCCGACCAGCGGCAGCGCCGCCTCCACCGCGCGGTGGAACGCGTCGATGTCGCCGATGACGTGATCCGACGGCATTACCAGCAACGCCGCCTCGCCCGCGCCCGCCGCCAGCGCCGCCAGCGCGATCGCGGGGGCGGTGTTGCGTGCCATCGGCTCCAGGATCAGCGCCTGCGCGCGCGCAGCGACGTCGCCCAATTGCGCTTCCACTTCGGCCGCATGGCGCGCGTTGGCGACCACGATCGGCGCGGCGAACCGCTCGCCCGCCGTGCGTTGCGCGGTAAGCTGAAGCATGGTCTCGCCCGCCGTCAGCGCGAGCAGCTGCTTTGGCCGCTCGGGCCGCGACATCGGCCACAGCCGGGTCCCCGACCCGCCGGACAAGATCACGGGAACGATGGGGGCGGGATGCGGCATTTCGGGCTCCTGGGACGGTTCATTCGCTTAGATCAAGGAGAGGCGCGGGCAAAGCCCGCGCTTGACGTCGAACGAGCTCGTCGGCGGGGCAGACGACGCGCTGGCCGCGCTCGCGCGAGTTAGGCGGGCGTGATCGCCTTCCGCGCGGCGCGAAACGATTTGTTTGCCATTCGGTGCGCATGACCGGCGATGTCGGAAAAGCTTACACGAGTTCGAGCGGCGAGGCGCACGCATGATCAGGGTGTTCAAACACTATCTGCCGCATCTTGTGCTGATGCTGGGGCTGCTCGACGCCGCGGTGCTGTTCGCGGCGGCGGAGATCGGCTGGGTAGTGCGCGCGCATCAGATCGGCATGCGGGTCACGCCGATCCTCGGACGCTTGCCGCAACTGCTGATCTATGCGGGCAGCCTGTTGCTGGCGATGATCGGCGTGGGCGTATATTCGCCGCTGTCGCTGCATTCGGTGCGACAGGCGACCGCGCGGCTGATGGTGGCGATCTCGCTTGGCGTGATCGTGCAGAGCATGTTGTTCTTCCTGGTCCCGGGCCTCACCTTCTGGCGCAGCAATCTGCTGTACGCGATGGCCTTGTCCGTGGTGATGCTCGTGGGGTCGCGCATCGCGCTCGGGCGCGCGCTGGGCAGCGACGCGTTGAAGCGGCGCGTGATGGTGCTTGGCGCGGGGCCGCGTGCCGCGCGCCTGCGCACGCTGGCGGCGCGCCCGGGCGCGAGCTTCTGCGTGGCGGAGTTCATCGCCATGACCGCGACCGGTCACGCGGTTCCCGATGCGCGCCCGCGCGACGCCATCCCCAATCTGGCCGAGCACGTCGTCTCCCTGCGCGCGAGCGAAGTAGTGCTGGCGCTGGAAGAGCGGCGCAACGCCTTGCCGCTCACCGACCTGCTCCGCATCCGCACCACGGGCGTGAACGTCACCGACCTGTCGAGCTTCCTCGAACGCGAGACCGGGCGGGTCGATCTCGCATCGGTGAACCCGTCCTGGCTGATCTTTTCCGACGGGTTTTCGTCGGGGCGCGCGCTGTCGGGGCTGGTCAAGCGGGGGTTCGACATTATCGTCAGCCTGGCGCTGCTGGTGTTCATGGCCCCGGTGCTGTTGCTGACGATGCTGGCGATCAAGCTGGAGAGCCGTGGCCCGGTCTTCTATCGCCAGCGCCGGGTCGGGCTGTTCAACCAGCCATTTGAAATCCCCAAGTTCCGCTCCATGCGCACCGACGCGGAGGTCGGCGGCACGGCGGTGTGGGCGATGAAGAATGACCCGCGCGTTACTCGCGTCGGACGGCTGATCCGCAAGGTCCGCATCGACGAGATCCCGCAGGCGTGGAGCGTGTTGAAAGGTGAGATGAGCTTCGTCGGGCCGCGCCCCGAACGGCCGCAATTCGTCGAGTCGCTCGAACAACAGCTGCCCTTCTATGCCGAGCGTCATATGGTGAAGCCGGGCATCACCGGTTGGGCGCAGATCAATTATCCCTATGGCGCGTCGATCGACGATGCCCGGCACAAGCTCGAATACGACCTGTATTACGCCAAGAACTATTCCCCGTTCCTCGACTTGTTGATCCTGCTGCAAACGTTGCGGGTGGTGTTGTGGCCGGAAGGCGCGCGGTGACGCAGTCGGTCATTGGGCATGCCTGACACGGTTACGCTCGCAATCTGGGCGGTTGCCGCGCTCGCGGTCGGGTTGCTCGCGGTGGAGCAGTCGCGGCATGCGGGGCGGGGGCTGCCTCGGCGCGCGTTCGTCGGCGCGTTGTGCGCGACCGCGCTGTGGGCGCTGGCAATGGCGGGCATCGGCGCGGACGAACTCGCGCCGCAACTGGCGGAGGCGGGGCGGACGCTCGCCTGGCTGGGCTTCATGGGCGCGCTCGCGCGACGTGGCAGCGCGCGCGCGCGCTGGAGCGTCGCCGCCGTCTATGGCGTGGTCGCGTCGGTGGTCCTGCTAGGCGCGGCGCTGGCGATCGCCGTGCGAATGTTGGCCGAGCCGGCGCTGGTGCCCGTGCTGTCCGAAGGGCGGCTGATGCTGCACATGATGGTCGCGGTAAGCGCGCTGGTGTTGACCCACCATCTCCATACCGCGACCGGCACCGCGCGCGGGGGGTTGCGCCTGGTGATCGCGGTCCTGGCGGCGATGTGGGCGATCGATCTGGGGCTGGACGCGAGCGCGGCGTTGATCGGCGGCTGGTCGACGCCGCTTGTCACCGCGCGTGCTGTGGCGACGCTCGCGCTCGCGCCCGTGCTGGCGGTGACGGCGCATCGCGACGGTGAGTGGACGCTGCGGGTGTCGCGCACCGTCGCGTACCAATCGCTGTCCGCGCTGGCGCTGGCGGCCTATCTGGGCGTGACGCTGCTCGCGACCAGCTTGCTGGCGATCTGGGGCGGAGCGCAGTCGCGGGTGTGGCAAACCGCGTTCGTGTTCGGCACCACCACCGCGCTGTTCACGTTGTTGTCCAACCCCTGGCTGCGCGCCTGGGCCAAGGTGAAGTTGGCCAAGCACCTGTTCCGCCATCGGTATGATTATCGTGCGGAGTGGGTGCGGTTCACCGATACGCTGGGCCTGCCCGGCAACGAGGCGGCACCGCTCGACCGGCGGATCGTCAAGGCGGTCGCGGACCTGACCTGCTCGCCCGCCGGGTTGCTGCTGGTGCCCGACGGCGCGGCGCTAAGCGTGGGGATCGGCTGGAACTGGCCTGGCGACACGCCGTCCGGCGATGAGCGGCTCGCGCGGCATCTGGCGGCGACGGGGCGGATCATCGAGCTGGACGCGGTGCGCGCGGGGGACGCGAACGACGACGCGGCGGTGCCGTCGGCGCTGCTCGCGCAAGCCGACGCGTGGGCGGTCGTGCCGCTGCTGCATTTCGGCCAGCTGGTCGGCGCGCTGGTGCTCGCGCGCCCGCCGATCGACCGGGCGTTGGATTGGGAAGATTTCGACTTGCTGCGCATCGCCGGGCGGCAGGTGGCGAGCTACCTCGCCGAAGCGCGCGCGCTCGACGAACTGGCGGAAGCGCGGCGCTTCGACGAGTTCAATCGCCGGTTCGCCTTCATCATGCACGACCTCAAGAATCTGGTCAGCGGGCTAAGCCTGGTGGCGCGCAACGCGGAGCGGCACGCGGAAAACCCCGCGTTCCGCGCCGACATGGTGGCGACGCTGAAGGACTCGGCGGACCGGATGAACGCCTTGCTCGCCCGGTTGGGGCAGCATGAGAGCGGGCGACCCGAACCGCTGGTCGTGGTGGACGTGCTGGCGCTGGCGCTGGCGCTCGCGAGGCGATCGCCGCACGCGATCGGTGTGACGGGGGAGGCTGCGCTGGCACTGGCGGACCCGGCGCGGATAGACCAGCTGCTCGGCCACCTCGTGCAGAACGCGGTCGAGGCGAGCGTGGCGGGCGCGCCCGTCTCGCTCCGCGTTTCGGCGGGCGATGATGTCGCGATCGAGGTCGCCGACACCGGCTGCGGCATGAACTCCGCGTTCGTGCGCGACGAGCTGTTCCGCCCGTTCCACTCCACCAAGCCCGGCGGCTTCGGCATCGGCGCGTTCGAGGCGCGCGCGTTGGTCGAGGCGATGGGCGGGACGGTCGAGGTTTGGAGCCGCGAAGGGGAGGGGACGCGCTTCACCGTACGGCTGCCGATGGCGAGCGTGATGGAGGCAGCGGCGTGACCGGTAAACCCAAGCTGCTCATCGTCGAGGACGACCTCGCGCTGCAACGCCAATTGCGCTGGGCCTATGAGGGGTACGAGGTGCTGGTCGCGTCCGATCGCGCGGAGGCGATCGCGGTGGTGCGCGCGGAGGAGCCGGCGGTGGTGACGCTTGACCTCGGCCTGCCGCCCGACCCGGACGGGACCAGCGAAGGCTTCGCGACGCTCGCCGACATCCTGGCGCTCCGCTCCGACATCAAGGTGATCGTGGCCTCGGGCCACGGCGCGCGGGCGAGCGCGTTGCAGGCGATCGCGGACGGTGCCTGGGACTTTTATGCAAAGCCGATCGACATCGACGCGTTGGGGCTGATCGTCGCGCGTGCTTTTCACGTTCACGCGCTCGAGGCGGAGAACCGGCGGCTCGCCGCGCGTGCGCCCGACGCGGCGCTGGGCGGGATCATCACCGCCAGCCCCGAGATGCTCAAGGTCACGCGGCTGCTTGAACGGGTCGCGCCCGCCGACGTGTCGGTGATGCTGCTCGGTGCGTCGGGGACCGGCAAGGAACTGCTCGCGCGCGGGACTCACGAAGCGAGCCGGCGGCGCGGCGGCGCGTTCGTCGCGATCAACTGCGCGGCGATCCCCGAAGCGCTGCTCGAATCGGAACTGTTCGGGCATGAGAAGGGCGCGTTCACCGGCGCGGTGCGGACGGTGGAGGGCAAGATCGAAGCCGCGCACGGCGGCACGCTGTTCCTCGACGAGATCGGCGACGTGCCGCTACCGCTCCAAGTCAAGCTGCTCCGGTTTCTGCAGGAGCGCGTGATCGAACGGGTGGGTGGGCGCAAGCCGATCGCGGTCGACACGCGGGTGGTTTGCGCGACCCACCGCGATGTCGAGGCGGCGGTGCGCGACGGGAGTTTCCGCGAGGATTTGTATTACCGGCTGGCGGAAATCGTCGTGCGCATCCCCTCGCTCGCCGAGCGGCCGGGCGACGCGGCGCTGCTCGCGCGGCATTTCGTCACCCGCTACGCGGCCGCGATGAACCCGGCGGTCACCGGACTGGCGGCGGACGCGCGCGCGGCGATCGATGCGTGGCGCTGGCCCGGCAACGTCCGCGAGCTGGAAAACCGGGTCAAGCGCGCGGTGATCATGGCCGATGGCAAGCTCGTCACCGCCGCCGATCTTGATCTCGCGCCCGCCGATGCGCAGCTGATCAACCTGCGCCACGCGCGCGAACAGGCCGACCGCGGCGCGATCGCGCGGGCGTTGGCGCGCGCCGACGGCAATATTTCCGCCACCGCCAAGCTGCTCGGGGTAAGCCGGCCGACATTGTACGACCTCCTCAAGAGCTACGATCTCGGTGCTTGAGGACCCAAGCCGTTATCCGCTGCTGCGCGGACGGCGGCGACGCGGGCTGCGCGGGCGGCTGACGCGCGGAGGATGGCGCGCGTCGCGTTGGCGCGCGGTGTTTCTGGTCGCGATGGCGCTTGTCGGAGCGGCGTTGCTGATCCGCCATGCGCTGCGCCCCGACCCGCGCGTCGAACTGGCCAACAGCCTGCGGTTGATGGACGCGGGCGCATATTCGGCGGCGCGGGCCGCGGCGCGCCAGGCTGTTGCTGGCGACACGAAAGACGGCACCGGTCACGCGGTACTGGCGCGCGCGGAGCTGTTGATGGGCAACGGCCCGGCCGCGGACGGCGAACTGGCGCGTGCGATCGCGGCCGGGTTCGACGGCGGTCGCCTGCATCAGCTGATCGCCGAAGCCGCGCTGTTGCAGGGCGACCCAGACCGCGCTCTGGCGCAAGCGGCGCGGGCGCGTGTGCCGTACCGCGCCTATGCCGACCGGATCGCCGCCCGCGCGAAGGCGATGAAAGGCGACGCGTCGGCCGGGCGAGCCATGCTGGGCGGGGTGCTCGCGCGCTGGCCGCGTGACGGGCTCGCCTGGCGCGATCTCGCACAGGTCAAATTGGAGGCGGGGGACCTTGGCGGCGCGAACGCGGCTGCGGCGCAGGCGGCGGCGCTGCTTCCGGGAGAGCCGGGCGTGCTCGTGCTGCAAGGCGAGCTGGTCCGCGCGCGCGAAGGTCTGCTCGCGGCGCTGCCCTGGTTCGACGCGGCCCTGGTGCGCGACGCGGGGTATGTGCCGGCCCTAGTCGAGCGCGCGGCGACGCTGGGGGAGGCGGGGCGGTATGCCGAGATGCTGGCGGCGACCCGGGCGGCGCTGGTCGAGCGGCCGGGCGAAACGCACGCCTTGTACCTCGATGCGGTGCTTGCCGCGCGCGCGGGGAAGCGCGACCTCTCGCGCGCGCTGCTGGCGAGAACAAACGGCGCGATCGATCACCTGTCCGGCGCGTCGTTGCTGCAAGGATCGCTCGACTACGCCGATGGTCGCTATGAACAAGCGATCGGGCGGTGGCGCGAACTGCTGGATCGGCAACCGACCAACCTCGTCGCGCGGCGGCTGCTCGGCGCGGCGCTGTTGCGCTCGGGGGATGCGCGCGGCGCGCTGGATGTGCTCCGGCCCGCGATCGCGCGGGGGGACGCGGATAGCTATTCGCTGGCGCTGGCCACGCGGTCGCTGGAGGCGCTGGGCGATCGCGCGGGCGCGGCGGCGCTGCTCGACCGGGCGGGCGGCGGTGTCGACGCGAGTCCGTTCGCGGTCGATGGTGGCGTCCCGGCGGCGGCGGAAGCAGCGCGCACGCACGCGGGCGACCCCGCGCGGCTGGTCGAGCTGATCCGCGCACTACTCGCGACCGGGCGGCGGGATGAGGCACTCGCGGACGCGCGCATGCTGGTGCGCGGCGGCCCGGGTGCGCCGGCGGCCTGGCTGGTGCTGGGCGATGTCGAGGTCGCAGCGGGACGCAGCGGCGCGGCGGTGGACGCGTACCGACGCGCCGCTGCGTTACGCTTCGACGAGCCGACCATGCTGCGGCTCACCGACGCGCTGGCGCGGACCGGCGCGCGTGGACGGGCGGCGGAGGTGGTGGCGCTCTACTGGTCGCAAAACCCCGACAGCATCGCCGCCATGAGGCTGGCGGCGGAGTTGCAGATCAGTGGTGGGGCGTGGACTGCGGCGATACGGACGCTGGAGCGCGCGTGGGCGCGGGGCGGCGGGCGCGATGCCGCGCTGCTGGTCGCGCTGGCGACGGCGCATGGCGGCATGGGCGATTGGGCACGTTCCCGGGATGAAGCGCGGGCGGCGTACCGGCTCGCGCCCGGCGACGCGGCGGCGACGGACGCTTATGGTTGGGCGATGTTCAGGACTGGTGACGCGGCAGGCGCGGCGGCGCTGCTGCGCAAGGCGGCAGAGATCTCGCCGCGCTCCGTCGGCATACGAACGCGGTTAGCGCGGGTGCTCGGCCCCTTGCCGTCGCGGTGACGGGGCCGGTACGCAGCGTGGATGGATCCGCTCGATCGTATCGCCACCGCCCTGGAGCGGTTGTCGCCGCCGCCGGTGCGCGTCGTCGATTCGCTGGCGCACCCGGCCTATCTCTGGCGTGGCGAGCATCTGGAGGCGGCGCGTGCGTTCCGGCCGTTGCCGCTGGCGCTCCTGCACGGCATCGACGCGCAGAAAACGGCGTTGGTCGGCAATGTCGAGCGACTAGCGGCGGGTCATGCCGCGCACGACGTGCTGTTGTGGGGCGCGCGCGGCACCGGCAAGTCGGCTTTGGTGACGAGCGCGGTCGCAGACGCGCAGCGCGCCGACGCGGCGCTCGCTTTGGTCGAGGTGGTGACGCCGCAACTTGCGACCCTGCCCGCGCTGTTCGCGGTGCTGGCGAGCGTGCCCCGCACCTGGGCGGTGTTCATCGACGATCTCGGCATCGACGCTCCCGACGAGGCGCGCGCGTTACGGTCGTTGCTGGAGGGCGGCGCGGAGGCAAGGCCCGCCAACGCGCGACTGTTCGTGACCAGCAACCGCCGCCATCTCCGCGCACGGGCGATGGCGGACCAGGCGGACGCGGTGAACGCGCGCGATGTGCTCGACGACGAACTCGCGCTTGCCGATCGGTTCGGGCTCAGCCTCGGGTTCCACGCCGTCGATCAGGAGGCGTACCTCGCGATCGTCCGCGGCTATGCGGAGGTGCACGCATTACCCTTCGACGAGGCAGACGCGCTCGGCTGGGCGCAACGGCGCGGGAGCCGGTCGGGGCGGGTCGCGTGGCAATATGTGATGGAGCTGGCGGGGAGGCTGGGGCGGGCGGTTTAGGTCGCACCCCGCCACAGTCGCCTGAGCCGCCGCCGGCCGTGAACAACTCGCACGATTTCGATAGCGTCCGACACCACCCTGTACAGGATCACATAAGATTGAATCGGTGCGCTTCGGGCGTCCTGCGCAAGATCAAGCCGCTCGCGCCCGGTGAACGGATGCTCAGCAAGCCGTTCGATTTTGGCGGTGATCTGCTTGACTACACGGGTCGCGACATCCGGATCATGCTGGGCGATATACAACCAGATCGCGTCCAGGTCGCTTACCGCGCGCGGTAGGCGCCGTATATGCATCGTCACGCCGCACGCGCTTGGGCTTTCCGCATCTCCGCCAATCTTGCGAGGCCGCGTCGTCTAATATCTTCCGGGTCGAAGTTGCCATCGATCGGTGGTCCGCTCGCGATACCTTCGTCCCAAAGGTGTCTGATCTCCTCGAGCGTGTAGTTATTGGCGAATGCACGGTTCCCGTCGCCCTGCTCGTCGATCCAGTTTTGGAGCAGCGTCAAGGCATAATGCAGCACTTCATCTTCGTCGCTGAACCGGCGTTCTGCCAGCAACCGATCGACCAATTCGACCTCTATGCCATTCAGATCGACATTGACCTTACGCATCTCACCCATAGCGTGTCTCCGGAACCGTCCTTAGCACGCCTACCCCAGCACCTCCACCTGCTCGGCCAGCTCGAGCCAGCGCAGCTCGGCGGTGTCCTTGTCCGCGCGGGCGGTGTCGATCGTCTTCACCAATTTGGTGAAACCGGCGGGGTCGCGGGTGTACAGGTCCGGGTCGGCCAGCCGCGCCTCGTCGCGGGCGATCGCTGCGTCGATCGCTTCGATCCGCTTGGGCAGTTGATCATAGTCGCGCTGGTCCTTGTAGGTCAGCTTCGCGCGGGCGGCGGCAGTTACGGGCGCGTTGGGCTTCGACGCGACCACGCGTTTTGCCTCCGACCGCGGCGCGCGCTTGCGTTCCCAGTCCGCGTAGCCGCCCGCGACCACATCGACGCTGCCCGATCCGTCGAGGCCCAGCGTCACCGTTACGGTGCGGTCGAGGAAGTCGCGATCGTGGCTGACGATCAGCACGGTGCCGTCGTAATCCGCGATCACCTCCTGCAGCAGGTCGAGCGTTTCCAAGTCGAGATCGTTGGTCGGCTCGTCGAGCACCAGCAGGTTGGATCGCCGCGCGAACTCGCGCGCGAGCAGCAGGCGCGAGCGTTCACCTCCAGACAGCGAGCCGACCTTTGCCTCGATCATATTGGGGTCGAACAGGAATTCCTTGAGGTAGCCGTGGACATGCTTCTTGACCCCCAGCACCTCGATCCAGTCGCCACCGTCCGCCAGCACGTCGCGGACGCTCTTCTCGGGCGACATCAGCTTGCGTTGCTGGTCGATGACGACGCCGTCGAGCGTCTTGGCCAGCTTCACCTCGCCGCTATCGGGGGCGAGTTCGCCGGTGAGCAGCCGGAGCAACGTGGTCTTGCCCGCGCCGTTGCGGCCGACGATGCCGATCCGGTCGCCGCGCGTGACGCGCAACGACAGGTCGCGGATAATCGCGCGCTCCCCATAGGCCTTGCTGGCATGCTTGGCATCGATCACCGTCTTGGTGCGCACGTCGTCGGTGCCGATCGACAGGTTCGCCGCGCCCTGTGGCCCGAGCATCGACGCGCGTTCGGCGCGCATCTCCTTCAACTTGGTCAGCCGCCCCTGGTTGCGGCGGCGACGGCCGGTGACGCCGCGTAGCAGCCAATGCTCCTCGAGCTTGAGCCGGGCGTCCAGCTTCTCGGCGGCGCGTTGCTCTTCCGCGTAGACCTGGTCGGTCCACGCCTCGAACCCGCCGAAGCCGATCTCCGCGCGGCGAAGCGCGCCGCGATCGAGCCACAGCGTCTGGCGGGTCAGCCGGGTCAGGAAGGTGCGGTCGTGGCTGATGACGATGAACGCGCCGGTAAAGCGCGACAGCCAATCCTCCAGCCACTCGATCGCGGCGATGTCGAGGTGGTTGGTCGGCTCGTCGAGCAACAATACGTCCGGCTCCCGCGCCAGCGCGCGGACGATCGCGGCACGGCGGCGCTCGCCGCCCGACGCCGACGCCGCCTCGCGCGACAGGTCGATCCCGAGCTGGTCGGCGATCGCGTCCGCGTCGTGCGCCAGCGGCGCGTCGGGGCCGGACAGGACATAATCGAGCAACGTCGCGTGACCGGCGACGCTCGGGTCCTGTTCGAGCATGACGACGCGCGTGCCGGGCACGATCGTGCGGCGGCCCTCGTCCGCCTCGATGCTGCCCGCGATCAGTTTGAGCAGCGTGGTCTTGCCCGCGCCGTTACGCCCGATCAGCGCCAGCCGGTCGCGTGCGCCGACGAACAGGTCGAGCTTGCGGAACAGCCAGCCTGAGCCTTGAACCAGACCGAGGTTTTCATAGGATAGGATGGGAGCGGCCATGACGGCGAGGTAAGCGGCCGTGTGGGGTCCGGCAAGTTCGCGGTGTCCCGCGCCGCGGCCTATTCACAGGCTGTTCAACGGCACCGGTCGATGTAAGCAGGCATGATGTTGTTAGCGTTCCTGGCCATGGCCCCACCCGCGCCGTCCCCGCCCGCGCAGCGGCGCGAGCAGGATCAGGCGTGGGCAGCGGCTCGCAGCGGGCGCATCCTGCCGTTGAAGGAGATCGAGCGGCGCGTGCTACCGACCATGGCGGGGGCGCAATATCTGGGGATCGACTATGACGGCGACACAGGCGTTTACACGCTCAAGTTCCTGCGCGATGGCGCGGTGATCTGGGTCGAGGTCGACGGACGGTCGGGGCAGATCGTCGGCCGCACCGGACGATAGGGGAGACAAGCCATGCGCGTTCTGATCGTCGAGGATGAGCCTACGCTCGGCCAGCAGCTCAAGAGCACGCTGGAGGGCGCGGGCTATGCGATCGATCTTGCCACCGATGGCGAGGAAGGGCATTTCCTCGGCTCTACCGAAAATTACGACGCGATCGTGCTCGATCTGGGCTTGCCGGAGGTGGACGGCCTGACCGTGCTCGATCGCTGGCGCCGCGAGGGGCGCGCCGCCCCCGTGCTGGTGTTGACAGCGCGGGACAGCTGGTCGGACAAGGTCGCGGGGCTCGACGCGGGCGCGGACGACTATCTTGCCAAGCCGTTCCAGACCGAGGAGCTGATCGCACGGCTGCGTGCGCTGATCCGCCGCGCGTCGGGCAACGCCTCGTCGGAACTGACGGCGGGCGACGTGCGGCTCGACACACGGTCGGGCAAGGTCACCAAGGCAGGGGGGGCGGTCAAGCTGACCGCGCAGGAGTACAAGCTGCTGTCCTACCTGCTTCACCACAAGGGCAAGGTGGTCAGCCGGACCGAGCTGATCGAGCATATCTACGACCAGGATTTCGATCGCGATTCGAACACGATCGAGGTGTTCGTGACGCGCATTCGCAAGAAACTGGGACAGGACGTGATCACCACCATCCGCGGGCTGGGCTACAGCCTGGAGGACCCGGACGCGTAAGCTGATGGCCAGCGTCCCCGTTACCCTCGGTTCGCCGATTACCCGCACCACCGGCTCGCTATGGCGGCGGATGATCCTGATCGCGGCGGTGTGGATCAGCCTGTTGCTGGTGGGCGGCGGACTGGCGCTCGACCGGGTGCTGGTGTCGGCGGTGACGGGCAATTTCGACGACCAGCTCGAATATGTACTCCGCTCGCTGATCACCTCGGCGCAGCTCGACAGCAATGGCGAGGTGATGTTCAACCGCGCCGCCGCCGACCAACGGTTTCTCGAACCCGGATCGGGGCTGTATTGGCAAGTGTCGGCCAAGGGCTTCGAGCCGTTTCCGTCGCGCTCGCTGTGGGACCGGCGGCTGGCGCATGTCGGCGGGCATATCGACCGGGCCGTGCACGAATACGACAGCACGCAATTCGCGGATGAAAAACTGCGGATCGTCGAGCGTGACGTCACGTTGCCGGGCGCGCCTACCTTGTGGCGGTTTCAGGTCGCCGAAAGCCGCGGCGAGCTGGACGCGCAGATCGCGGTGCTGCGGCGGACGTTGGTGCGCTCGTTCCTGCTGCTCGCGCTGGGGCTGGTGGTGCTGGCGGCATTGCAGACCTTTTACGGGCTGTGGCCGCTCAGGCGGGTGCGCGAGGAAATCGCGGCGATGCGCGCGGGCAGCTCCAACCGGATTGCCCGGTCGATGCCGATCGAGGTCGCGCCGATGGTGGACGAGCTGAACGCGCTGGTCGCGCATAACGAGCGCCAGGCGGAGGAAGCGCGCGAGCATGCGGGCAACCTCGCGCATGCGCTCAAGACGCCGCTGACCGTGATCATGAACGCCGCCACCGCGCATGCGGACGACCTCGCCGACACCGTGTGCCGCGAGGCGACCACCATGCGTCGCCAGGTCGACCACCACCTCGCGCGCGCGCGTGCCGTCGGCCGGCGCGGATCAGCGCATAGTCGCGCGGAGGTGTGGCCGAGCCTGGAGGCGGTGGAACGCGCGGTCGGGCGGCTATACCGCCATGTGCGACTGGACGTAACCGGTCCGAAGGACCTCGCGGTTCATGTCGAACGTCAGGACCTCGACGAGATGCTGGGCAATCTGATCGAGAATGCGGCCAAATATGGCGGCGGCAGCGTGTTCGTGACGGTGGGCGCGGTGGAGCGCTGGGTCGAGTTCCAGGTCGAGGACGATGGCCACGGCATCCCGGAGGATGAGCGCGAACGCATCTTCGACCGCGGTGTGCGGCTCGACACAGGCAAGCCGGGGACGGGGTTGGGGCTGGCGATCGTCCGCGATGTGGCGGAGATTTATGGAGGGACGGTGGGGCTGGAGGAGAGCGAGGATTTAGGCGGGCTGTTATTGCGGTTGCGGTTGCCGGCGGCGGGGTGATCTATCCGAAGACCCGGGCGAGTCTCCGCGCACCGACGCCGGCCATGTTGCGGGTGCGCCCCCAACACCAAATGGCGGACAGCGTCGCATCGACTGCCACATAAGCCAGCATTGGAGCGGAATGGCCGTGGTCGATTGCGAGGCTAATAAGCAGGCCGACAGAGATGGTGATTATCGGAACAGCCATGCAAAGCGCTTGTCGATAACGTATCGTGAAATCGGGCACCCTCCGCGCGAGCGCCGCGCACGATAACGCGATCGGCATCGATAGTGCGAACGCGACGAGCACCGAACAAGCCGTGTAGAGCGTTGCCTGGACTATATTGAAATTCAGGACGGCGATGGAAACGCACACGGAGACGAGCGAGGTTCCGCAACCGGCTCCGACGAGCCAGCCTTGAATGATAACAGCGGAAAAACGTTGTCCCACCACAGCTAGGCTGCGGCCCTGACCTCACCCATCGCCCCCGCCGCGATCGTCAGGCTGCGCTTCCTTGCCCCGTGATCGTAGATCGCGCTCGCCAGCATCACCTCGTCGACGCTGGTGCGGGCGATGAACGCGTGCAGTTCGCGCGACACCTTTGCCGGGCCGCCGATCGCAGAGCAGTTGAGGACGTGATCCAGGATCGCGCTGCCTTGCGCGCCCAGCGACTCGCGATAGCCGGCGGCCGGGGGCGGGAGCTGGCGCGGGTTGCCGGTCCGCAGCGCGACGAATGCTTGCTGTTGCGAGGAGGCCAGCAGCTCGGCTTCCGCATCGGTCTCGGCGGCGAAAATGTTGAAGCCCGCCATCGCATACGGACGCGCCAGCCGCTCGGACGGGCGGAAGTCCCGGCGATAGATCGCCAGCGCGGTGTCGAGCGCGTCCGGCGCAAAATGCGACGCGAACGCAAACGGCAAGCCGAGCGCGGCGGCGAGCTGCGCGCCGAACAGGCTGGAGCCGAGGATCCACATCTCCGGGTTGGCACCAGCGCCCGGGGTGGCGACGATGCCGGTCTGGCCGTCATCCGCAAAATAGCTCTGCAATTCGAGCACGTCGCGCGGGAACTGGTTGGCGTCGGTCGCCAGGCTCCGGCGCATCGCTTGCGCGACCCGCTGGTCCGAACCGGGCGCGCGGCCCAGCCCCAGGTCGATCCGCCCGGGGAACAGCGCGTCGAGCGTGCCGAACTGCTCGGCGATGGTCAGCGGGGCGTGGTTGGGCAGCATGATCCCGCCCGCGCCGACCCGGATATGCCGCGTTGCCTGCGCGACATGCGCGATCACCACCGCGGTCGCGGCGCTGGCGATGCCGCGCATACCGTGATGCTCCGCCACCCAATAGCGCGTGAAGCCCAGCGCCTCCGCGTGGCACGCCATGTCGGCGGCATTGGCGAGCGCACCCGCGACGGTGCCCCCCTCGATGACGGGGACGAGGTCGAGCAGGGCGTAGTTGGTCATGGAAGTAACATGGGCGCGTTGGCCGACCTTCTCAATCCCGGCTAGAATCCGAAGCCGTACCGCACCGCAAGTCCATAATCCGGGGCGAGCGTCGAGACGTTGCCCGGGTCGCGTCGCCAGAACAGGTTGGTCGACAGGTCCCCCGGCCCGAACGGGCGGGCATAGCGCGCTTCCACATCCAGCTCGCGGCCGGTCGGGGACAGGTTGAGGCGCTGCTGCGACCAGTCGCCGACGCTGTTGCTCGCGTAATCCCACCAGCTCGGCAGTCGGTAGTCGATGCCGCCGCCCGATACGCGCAGCGGCTGGGCAACGCGCAGGCCGATCGTGTCGCCACGCCCGAACAGGCCCTCCTTGCCGAGGTCCGCCGACCATGCGCCGGTCTGGATCGTTCCCGCGCCGTCGATGCCGAGCCGCGCGGCCGCGCGCGTCCAACCCCGACGCACGCTGCCGCCGAGTGCCCAGCCCGTGCGGGTCTCGACCCGCGCGGCCGCGTCGGCGAACAGGCTGTTCGCGTGCGGGCTACCCAGCGAATCGCTGAGCCGCGCGCCGAGCACGGTGTCGCGCTCGCGCAGCCAAGTGCCCCCGAGACTGGCCGCCAGCGGGCCGACGCGACGGTCGAGGCCGAGTTGCGCGCGGTCATAGCCCCAACGTTGGTAGGGAACGCGCCCGTTCGCCAAGGCGAGGTCGCCGCGGTTGACGACATCGCCCGTCTCCGCCGCGACGGTCAGCCCCCAACGGCCCAGCCGTTGCCGGAACGCGGCCGCGCTCGCTGAGCGGCTGTCGAACCCGCTGGTCGCTCTCGGATCGCTCGCGACCAGAAAAGCAGGGCTTGGCGCGCCCTGCAGCGAGGCGACCAGCGCCGCGCCGCCATAGGCATAGCCGAACGCGAAGGTGGCGCGCGCGCCCAGCCGCTGCGTCACCATCGCCGCCGTGGCGCGAGCGGCGTTGGCGACGGCGGGGCTGAAGGTCGTGCGGTCGATCGCGACGTCGCCACCCACGCGCGGCACGAGCGTCACGTTCATCGTCGTGCCCGATCCGATCGCGCCCGCAATGGCGCGCGTGCGCCCGGCGAGCGCGCCCGCCAGCATCGGCTGCGCGCCGACGCGGCGGATGTTCGCGGCGAGGTCGGTCGCGAACGCGCGCGAATAGCCGTCGAGGATCACCGCGCCCAGCGAGGTCCGAGCGTCGCCCATCGGCGCGGACAGCATCCCCGCGCTCGTCGTCGGAACCGCGATCCTGGTGCCCGCGAGCGAGGAGGTGCCGAGCGGTTGGAACGCCTTGGTCAGGTCGAGGATGCCGTTGCCGTAAACGCCGTCGACGCCCGCCGTGCCCGCGTCGCGCGCGGAAGAATATAGGATGCTGACGATCTGCGCGCCGGTCAGGTTAGGGAAGGCCTGCGCCAGCAGCGCAACCGCCGCCGAGACCTGCGGCGCGGCGAACGAGGTGCCGGTCCATAGATAGTTGGTGCCCATATTGTCCGGCGCGGCGACGCGGGTGCCGACCGCGGCGAGGTAGTGCGCCGCCCCGTCGCCCGCCTTGTCGCTGAACGAAGACAGCGCGCCCGGCGTCCCCGCCTGACCGGTCTCGTTCTGATAGCCGGTCGGCGCATTGACCGATCCGGCGATGATCACCAGCCCGCGCGCGACGGCGTCCTGGTTGGCGATCTCCGCGAACGGATCGGGATTGGCGGTGCCGTCGTTACCCGCCGAGATCACCAGCACGATCCCCGCCGACGTGGCGCGGTTGATCGCCGCGACCAGCGCAGTGCTGGGCGAGGAGCCACCAAGCGACATGTTGACCACCCGCGCCCCCGCGACCCGTGCGGCGTCGACGCCCTTGGCGATGTTGTCGTCGTCGAACGAGCAGCCGGTCTTGTCATCACCCTTGACCGTGGTCGCGCAAGAGTTCGCCGTGTCCGCGCGCAGCACGATCAGGGTGGAGTCGAACGCGACCCCATGCGTGCCCGATCCGTTGCGCGCGCCCGCGATGGTGAACGCGACCGCGGTGCCGTGGCCGGCCTCGTCCTGAACGCCCGTGCCGCCCGCGACATTGGCGCTCGCCGATGAGACGCGCCCGGCGAACTGGCTGCTGGTCAGATCGATGCCGGTGTCGATCACGCCGACTTTTATGCCGGCACCGGTCGCGCCCTTTTGATAGGCGGCCAGCGCGTTCATATCGACCGCGCCGAGCGTCTGGCGGTATTCGACCGTGTCGTAGCTGGTTGGCGTGGGTGTCGGAGCCGGCGTGGGTGACGGCGCCGGGGAGGGGGTCGGCGTGGGCGCCGGTGCTACTGCGATCGGGGTAGGCGTGCTCTGGACGCCGCCGCCGGCATCGCCGCACGCCGCCAACATCGCCAGCGCCGTCGTCGCCCCGCCCGCCATCAGGCCCCGCCTCATCATCGCCCGCATCGGTCCGTCTCCCGCGACTGTCGCCTGGATGTCCTTAATTTCACTCAGTTTAGGGCAACTTACCAAGCGCGGGAAGCGGCGCTTTGCGCGGGCGCGCCCGATCGCCTATCGCACCAACCGATGTTCACCGCGCTGCAATCGATCGAAACATGGATTTTCGATCTCGACAACACGCTCTACCCTGCGAGCGCGGACCTGTTCGTCCATGTCGACCGGCGGATGACGGACTATGTCGCACGGCTCGTCGGGGTGAAGCGCGACGAGGCGTATCGCCTGCAGAAGGGCTGGTTCCACGCGCATGGCACTACCTTGGCCGGGTTGATGGCTGAGCACCACGTCGACCCGCATGAGTTCCTGGCCTACGTCCACGACATCGAAATGGACGCGCTGGAGCACAATGCGCCGCTCGTCGCGCGGATCGCCCGGTTGCCCGGGCGCAAGCTGGTGTTCACCAACGGCGACAAGCCGTATGCGCTGAAGGTGCTCGACCAGTTGGGGCTGGGCAACAGCTTCGAGGCGATCCATGACGTTCACGCGATGGGGCTGGTGCCCAAGCCCGACCCCGCCGCCTATCGCGGGCTGTGCGAGACGCTGCGTGTCGACCCCGTGACGGCGCTGTTCGCGGACGATATGGCGCGCAATCTCCGACCCGCCAAGGCGATCGGTATGACGACCTTGTGGGTCGACAACGGTTCGGAGCAAGCGGGTGACGCGGACCGGGGCTGCGCCGATTACGTCACCCCCGATCTGACGGCGTGGCTGGCCGACCTGATGGAGGTTGCATGAAGATCATCCGCGCGGCGGTGGAGGCGGCTTGGGCGAACCGGGCGACGATCAATACGCAAACGCAGGGGCCGGTGCGCGACGCGGTCGAGGCGGCGCTGGCGGCGCTCGACAGGGGCATGGTGCGGGTTGCGGAGCCTGATGGCGCGGGGGGCTGGCGGGTCAACCAGTGGCTCAAGATGGCGGTGCTGCTGTCGTTTCAGCTCAACGCCAATCGGCTGATGGATGGGCCGGGCACGTCCGCCTGGTTCGACAAGGTGCCCGGCAAGTTCGACGGCTGGGACGAGACGCATTTCCGCGAGGCAGGCTTTCGCGCGGTGCCGGGCGCGATCGTTCGGCGCGGCGCGTTCGTCGGCCGGAACGCGGTGCTGATGCCCAGTTTCGTCAATACCGGCGCGTATGTGGGCGAGGGGACGATGGTCGACACCTGGGCTACGGTCGGATCGTGCGCGCAGATCGGCCGCAACGTCCACATCTCCGGCGGCGCGGGGATCGGCGGGGTGCTCGAGCCGCTGCAGGCGGACCCGGTGATCATCGGCGATGGTGCGTTCATCGGCGCACGGTCGGAGGTCGCGGAGGGCGTGCGCGTCGGCGAGGGCGCGGTGCTGTCGATGGGAGTCTATCTCGGCGCGTCGACCAAGATCATCGACCGCGCGACGGGAGAGGTGTTCCGGGGCGAGGTACCACCCTATGCGGTGGTGGTGCCGGGCAACACCGGCGGCACGCCCGGCCTGTATTGCGCGGTGATTGTCAAGCGCGTGGACGCGCAGACCCGCGCCAAGACCGGCATCAACGAATTGTTGCGCGACTGATGCGCCGATTGCTGGCCATCGCGGCGCTCCTGCTGCTCGGGGCCGCGCCGCCCGAGGCGCTGCCGAGCGCACCCGCCGAGGTGGTCGCGGCGCTGCCGCATGACGCGCACGCGTTCACCGAAGGCTTGTTCTTTCGCGACGGCGCGTTTTACGAAAGCACCGGCGAGGTCGGGCGATCGTTCATCCGCAAGGTCGACCCCGCGACGGGCCGCGTGCTGCGGCAAGTGGTGGTGCCGCCGCCCTATTTCGGCGAGGGGATCGTCGCCTGGGGCAAGCAGCTGATCAGCCTGACGTGGAAGGACGGTTTGGGGTTCCGCTGGACGCTCGACGGGTTCAGGCGGACCGGCACGTTCCGCTACCCCGGGGAGGGTTGGGCGCTGACCAGCGACGGGCGCGACCTGATCATGTCCGACGGTACGCCGCAGCTGCGGTTCCTCGATCCGGTGACGCTGAAGGAGCGCCGGCGGGTGACGGTCACCGCCAACGGGCAACCGGTAAGCAACGTCAACGAGCTCGAGTTCGTCGACGGCGAGGTGCTGGCGAATGTGTGGCACACCAACGCGATCATCCGCATCGACCCGGCATCGGGGCACGTCGTGGGCCAGATCGACGTGTCCGCGCTGACCGCGCAAGTCCATGCGACCGACCCGGAAGCGGTGCCCAACGGCATCGCCTGGGACGCGAAGCGGCGTCGGCTGTGGGTGACGGGCAAGGACTGGCCGACGATCTTTCAGATCAAGCCGCCCAGGCACTGACCGCACTTGCTCGACAATGTCATATCCGGCGCTTATCCGCCCGCCGGAACAGGGGAGATACTAAGCCATGTCGTTACCCGCCAGTCAGGTCCTGGACCGCGTGCTCGTGCTCGAGATGGTGCGGGTGACGGAAGCGGCGGCGATCGCGGCCTCGACGCTGGTCGGGCGCGGCGACGAAAAGGCGGCGGACGCGGCGGCGGTGGAGGCGATGCGGGCCGCGTTCAACGAGCTCGACTTCGACGGCACGGTGGTGATCGGCGAGGGCGAGCGCGACGAGGCGCCGATGCTGTTTATCGGCGAGAAGGTCGGCCGCGCCAGCCCGGGCAGCCCGCGGATCGACATCGCGCTCGACCCGCTGGAGGGAACGACGCTGACCGCCAAGGCGGCCCCCAATGCGCTGGCGGTGCTGGCGATCGCGGAAGAAGGCGGGCTGCTCAACGCCCCGGACGTGTACATGGACAAGCTGGCGATCGGGCCGGGCTATGCGCGCGGGCTGGTCAGCCTGGCCAAGTCGCCGACCGACAACGTCCGCGCGCTCGCCGCGGCGAAGGGCGTCGACCCGCGCGAGATCATCGCCTGCGTGCTCGACCGGCCGCGTCACGAGGCGTTGATCGCGGAGCTGCGCGCGCTGGGCTGCGGCGTCATGCTGATCCCCGACGGCGATGTCGCGGGGGTGATCGCGGTCACCAACCCCGAAACCACCGTCGACATCTATCTCGGCTCGGGCGGCGCTCCCGAGGGCGTGCTCGCCGCCGCCGCGCTGACCTGTGTGGGGGGCCAGTTCCAGGGGCGGTTGCTGTTCCGCAACGACGACGAGCGCGGGCGCGCGGCGAAGTGGGGCGTGACCGACCTCGACCGCCTCTATGAGCTCGAGGATCTGGTGCGCGGCGACGCGATCTTCGCCGCGACCGGCGTCACCGACGGATCGCTGCTGAAGGGGGTCAAGCGTCGCCCCGGGATGATGTCCACCGAAAGCGTGGTGATGCGCGCCTCGTCGGGCACCGTCCGCTGGGTAAAGGGCGAGCATCGCCTGCCCTGATGCGGGCATGCCGCGATGGAGCGCGCGGACGGCTACGTCACGCTCTTGCGCGCGCGGGCGTCCGCGATCTCGGCGCGTAGGCGTTCCAGCGGGAGCGCGCCTACGACGACGCGGTCGCCGATCACCCAGCTGGGTGTTCCCGCCATGCCGAGCTTGGCGGCGAGTTGCAGGTTGGCGTGAAGCTCCGCGTCCTCGCGCGCGGTGGCGGCGGCGAGGCGGGACAGGTCCACCCCCGCGGCGCGCGCGGTCGCGGCGATCGTGTCGTCGCTGACCGGGCCAGCGGCGTAGAGCGCGTCGTGGAAGCGCGCGAACCGCCCCTGCCGCGCCGCCAGCAACGACGCGCGGGCGGCGGATCGGCTCGACTCCGCCAGCACGGGCAGTTCGCGATAGACCAGCCGGATGTGCGGCTCGGCCACCAGCAGCTCGCGGATCACCGGCAGGCTGGCGCGACAATAGCCACAATTGTAATCGTAGTACTCGACCAGCGTGACGTCGCCATGCGGATCGCCCGCCCACGCATCGCCGACCGGCGTGGTGATCGCGGCGCGGTTGGCGGCGACGACAGCTGCGGTGTCGCGATCAGCCAAGCCGCGCATCGCCTCGCCGATCACCTCGGGGTGCGCGAGCAGATAGCGGTGGACGGTGCGCTCGACGGCGGGCGTGCCGGTGCCGCCGAGCGCCCACACCGCGCCGCCGCCCGCCGCCGCGCCGAGCAGCGCGACCCCCGCCAGCAACGCGGGTCTCACCGTTTGTGCTTCTTGTCGTCGAGGTCGTTTTGCGAGATCATCGCGATGTCGGCGGCGCGGATCCAGTCGGGCGAGGTCTTGGGAATGCCCGCCATCGCGAACCGCGCGCTTTGCGCCGCGCGCTTGGTGTCTCCGGTCAGGCTCGCCTGTTCGGCGGTGGCGAGCGCGGCGCGCGCTTCGTCGCCCTGCAGCTCGTACACGGTGCCCAGCTGATACCAGGCGAACGGATTGTCATCGTCGCGCGCCACCGCCGAGCGCAGCACGCGCTCTGCCTCGGGATAGTTCGCCTTGTCCTCCGTCGCGATCAGCGCGTGGCCGAGCGTGGTGGCGATCAGCGGCGCGTTGCGGGTGCCCTCCGCCGCGTGACGCAACGGCACCACCGCTTCGCGCGGCTTGCCCGCCTCGAGCAGGATCTGGCCCTGGATCTCCTGGAAATACGGGTCGCGCGGGTCCGCCTTGACCAGCGCCGCCGCCTCCGCGTCCGCCTGCTCGGGAAAGCCGCCCTTGTGATAGGCGTAAGCGCGCGCGTAATGCGCCTCCACCGATCGGTCGCTAGCGGGGTATTTGGCGAGCGTCGTCGGGGCCGGGGCGGAATAGCCTTGCAGCTTCGCCTTGACGCGCAGGAAGCGCGTGTTGAGGCCCGCGTCGGGGTGGGTCCGATAGGCGGGCGAGTTCTGGACATCGGCGGTCAGCGCGGCGATGCGCTCGCCCGACAGCGGGTGCGACTGCATGTACGGGTCGATCTTTTCGGTCGCGCCGTAGTAGTTTTCCTGGCTCTGCAGCTTTTTGAAGAAGTCGAGCATGCCGACACCACTGATCCCCGCCTCGCGCAGGAACTTGGCTCCGGTGGCGTCGGCGGTTGCTTCCTGGACGCGGCTGAACGCGAGATACTTGCCCAGCGCGGCCTGCTGCCCCGCCTGCATGATGCCCGCGCCCGCCTCACCCGCGCCCGCCGCCATCGCCGCGACGCCCAGCACCATCGACAATAGCTGGATGCCGAGCGCCGGCTTCACGCCCGCGTCGGCGAGCACGACATGCCCGTCGGCGACGTGACCCAGTTCGTGCGCGATCACGCCCTGGACCTGATTGGCGTTGTCGGCGGCGGCGAGCAGGCCGGAATTGACGTAGATGGTCTGGCCGCCGGCGGTGAAGGCGTTGATCTCGTCGTCGTTGATCAGGCGGACCTGGACGTCCTTGGTCGACAGCCCCGCCGCCTTGACCAAAGGCGCGGTCATGTCGGCGAACAGCGCCTCCGTTTCCGCGTCGCGCAGGATCGATTGCGCGGCGGCGGGCTGCGCGGTGAGCAGCCCGAAAGTGACGAAAGCGGCGAGCAAACGCTTCATGCGATGGCTTTCAGCGGAGGAGACGAAGTTGAGGAAGTTGAGGCCGGGGACGGGACCGGCCCGCGCGAGCGGGCGCGTCGCCGCGTGCCCTCGATGCGGTCGCGTGCGGCGGGATCAATTCCAACGAAGTTGAGGAAGTTGAGGCCGGAACGGGGGTAGCCAGCGCGAGCACGCAAGTCGCCGCGCGCCTCCGACGCCATCGCGCTCAACGAGGCCAATTCCAACGAAGTTGAGGAAGTTGAGGCCCGATCACGGGATTCAACTTGCGCGGATAGGAACGAACGCTCCGGTCCGGCGACGGCCACTGGTGCATGTCGGCGAGGCAAGGCGAGGAGCGAACGGACCACCAACCGGGTAAAGCATAGAACAGCCGTGTAGGACAGCCATTGCGCGCGACAGCCGCCTGACGTGACCGGTCCTCGATCGTCCCCGAGCAAACGCCGGAAAGGATCGAGGATAGCCTCAGCCGCCGAAGGTGCGGTTCCACCAACCGCGACGCGGCGGCTCGGCGGGGTCGTCGGCGTCGTCGTTGGCGGGCGTCGCTTCCGGCTCGGCAGCGGGTTCGGCGGCAAGGACCGTGTCGTCCTCGGCCGGGGTCGCGCCGTCGATGAAGGACACCAACGCGACGCCTTCGGGCCCATCGGTCAGCGACGGCAGCGCCGGCTCCGCGTCGGGCAGGTCGACGGCGGGCACGTCCGCCTTCTTGCGCGAGCGGCGGCGCGGAGCCGGTGCGGCATCCGCGACCGGGGCCTCCACTTCCGTCAAGCCACTGACCTCCGCAGGTTCGACAGCGAGCGGAGCCGATGTCTCATCCTGCGCGTCCACATCGCTGGCCTTGCGGCGTGAGCGGCGCTTCGGCGGCGCTTCGGCGTCGGTCTGCGGCGTCGTCGGCGTCGCGTCGGCGGTGACGCGCGCGCGCGGGCGGCGACGGGCGCGTGGCGCGGCATCCTCCTCGCGCATGCTCTCGTCCGGCTGCGCGTCGACGGGAAGCTGCGGCTCCCCGATCGGCGCGTCGTCGGTGAGCGCGTCGGACTCCGCGTCGTCGGCGGTCAGTTGCGGATCGACGATCGCCTCCTCCGCGTCCGCGCTCGCCTCGACGGGCAGCTCGCCCTCGCGCGCGTTGCGGCGACCACCGCGGCGACCGCGGCGGCCGCGACGGCGGCGCGCGTCGCCATCGCCCGCGTCCAGCGGCGCTTCGCCCGGGAACACGGGTTCTCCGTCTGTATCGCCTTCAGCCTCTTCCGGCTCGATTGCGTCCGCATCGGCCTCGCCGGCTTCGACCTCGGCACCCGGCTCCGCCTCGGGACGGCGACCGCCCCGGCGGTTGCGACGGCGGCGACGGCGGCCGCCGCCTTCACCCTCGTCGGCGGCGGCACGCGGCGCGCGCTCCTCGCGGTCGTCGCTCGCGTCGGCCTCCTCGGGCTCGACTTCCTCCTCGATCTCCTCGGGCAAATCGTCCTCGACCTCCTCGATCGGTCGGTCGAACTTGGGCGGGTGCGCGGGCGGCGGGCCGGACGCCTCGACCGACATCCGCGCGCCTTCCGCGTCACCGTCGGGCAGCACCTCGACCTGGACGCCATAGCGGTCCTCGATCTCGGCGATGTCGCCGCGCTTCTTGTTGAGCACATACACCGCCGCCTCGACCGAAACGCGCAGCGTCAGGCACGATCCGCGCCCGCGCGCCGCCTCGTCCTCGATCAGCCGCAGCGCGGACAGCCCGGCGGAGGAGGCGGTGCGGACCAGCCCGGTGCCCTCGCAATGCGGGCAGCCGCGCGTCGACGCTTCGAGCACGCCGGTGCGCAGGCGCTGGCGGCTCATCTCCATGAGGCCGAACGAGCTGATCCGGCCGACCTGGATGCGCGCGCGATCGTTCTTGAGCGCGTCCTTCATCGCCCGCTCGACCTTGCGAACGTTGGACCCGTTGTCCATGTCGATGAAGTCGATCACGACCAGGCCCGCCATATCGCGCAACCGCAGCTGGCGCGCGATCTCGGCGGCGGCTTCCAGGTTGGTCTGCGTCGCGGTCTGCTCGATATTGTGCTCGCGCGTCGAACGGCCGGAGTTGATGTCGATCGACACCAGCGCCTCGGTCGGGTTGATGACGAGATAGCCGCCCGATTTCAGCTGCACGACGGGGTGATACATCGCCGCGAGCTGATCCTCGACGTGCGCGCGCTGGTAGAGCGGGATGGGGTCGCTGTAATGCTTCACGCGGCGGGCGAGGCCGGGCATCAGCAGCCGCATGAAGTCCTTGGCTTGGCGATACCCGGCTTCGCCCTCGACGATCACCTCGTCGATGTCCTTGTTGAAGATGTCGCGGATCGCGCGCTTGATCAGGTCGCTGTCGCCGTAAACCAACGCGGGGGCGCTGGACGAGAGCGTCGCTTCGCGGATCTCGTCCCACAGCCGAGCGAGGTAATCGAAGTCGCGCTTGATCTCGTTGCGGGTGCGCTGCAGCCCGGCGGTGCGGACGATGCAGCCCATCGACGCGGGCAGTTTCAGGTCCGCCATGATCGATTTCAGCCGCTTGCGATCGCCCGCGTTGCTGATCTTGCGGCTGATCCCGCCGCCGTGCGAGGTGTTGGGCATCAGCACGCAATACCGGCCCGCGAGCGACAGATAGGTGGTCAGCGCCGCGCCCTTGTTGCCGCGTTCCTCCTTGACGACCTGGACCAGCAGCACCTGGCGGCGGCGGATCACGTCCTGGATCTTGTAGCGGCGGCGCAGATTTTGGCGACGCTGGCGCAACGCCTCTACTTCGTCGTTGCCGCTCGCGCGCGAACGGGGGGTAGGCGCGTCGTCGTCGCCCGCCTCTCCCTCCGGCGCGTCGTCGTCGGCGTCCGCGAGATCACCCTCCTCGGCGGCGTCGTCGACCTCGAAATCCTCGTCGTCGACATCGTGCTGCGCGCGGAGGCGTTCTTCCTCGGCGGCGTGCTCGGCCTCCTCGCGGATCAGCGCATCGCGGTCCTCCTTGGGGATCTGGTAGTAATCGGGGTGGATTTCGGAGAAAGCGAGAAACCCGTGGCGGTTGCCGCCATAGTCGATGAACGCCGCCTGGAGCGACGGTTCGACCCGGGTCACCTTGGCGAGGTAAATATTGCCCTTGAGCTGCTTGCGTTCGGCGGACTCGAAATCGAACTCTTCGATCCGGTTATTCTGAACGACGGCGACGCGGGTTTCCTCGCGGTGGCGAGCGTCGATCAACATACGCGTGGTCATGAAACGGTCTCCGCGCGCCTCCGCCGCCGCCGGGCGGCGCGGGGGTGCGATAGGCTCGCGGCGCGCTCGATGGGCGTCGCGGGCGATGGGGGGATGCCTTCGTTCTTGCGCCGCGCCGGGGCATCGCGCCTCCGGACAAGCCCGCCCGGACGCCGCCGGCAAGGGCCGGGCGGGTCAGCGGGTGGGGGTGGTGCGGCATGGAAACGTCAACCTGGAAACCCCCGCCGGTGCGAACGCACGGGGCAAGGGGAGAATGACCGGACCCGGGCGCGCAACGGGCGCGGTCCCTGCCGGTTCGGGCGCGTAGCTAGCACCCCCCATCGCGTTCTTCAACAGCGCAGACGGAGCGGCAAGCTGTTGCCGCCCGGTGGCGCGAACTTGCCGAACGCCCTGTTAACCGCGCCCAGCAATCACAGGGTCAGCCGCGCCGGTTACTGCCCTCGAACGGCAAGGCAAGGTGTGGCGTTCGATGGCTTTTTGGTGGACGAAATGGCTCAAGGCACGCCAAGAGCGGCGCATGGTCCTACCCCTGGCGACGGTGGCGGCGCTCGCGATCAGCGCGCCGGCGACAGCTGCGACCGTAACCGGCGTCGCGGTCGGCGCGGACAGCATCACGCTGACCTTCGATGAGGCGGTGACGGGGGCCAGCGCGGCGTTGATCGCGGGGCCGGACCGGATCGCGGTGGACGTGGTCGGGCTGGAGCCGGGCGCGGCGCTGACCGCCGGCGGCGTGGTCCGGCGAGTGCGCGAGCGCCCCGGCCCGGACGCGACGCGGGTGGAGTTGGAATTGGCTCGCCCCGAGACGGTGGTCGACGGCCGCTTCGGCGAGGGCGGGCGCTCGCTCACCTTGTCGCTGCGCCCGGTCGCGCATGCCGAGTTCGCGGCGGCGAGCCGAGCCGCGCCGCTCGATTTTTTCCCTTTCTCGTTCGGCAACCGCGCCGCGCCCGCCTCCAAGGTCAAGGCGCGGATCACCATCCCGCCCCGCGCGGAACAGATCGCGCTGCCGCCGGTGCGCGGCGACCGGTCGCGGCCGCTGGTGGTGATCGACGCGGGGCATGGCGGCTTCGATCCCGGCGCGATCGCGAGCGACACCGGGTTGCGCGAGAAGGATGTCACGCTCAAGATTGCAAAGGCGATCCGCGACGACCTGCTCAAGTCCGGCCGCGTCCGGGTCGCGCTGACCCGCGACGACGACCGCTACCTCGTCCTGCGCGAGCGGTTCGGCATCGCGCGGCGGCTCCACGCCGACCTGTTCATCTCGATCCACTGCGACAGCGTCGGCGCGGGCGAAGCGTCGGGAGCGTCGGTCTACACGTTGTCGGAGGTCGCGTCGGACAAGGAAGCCGCCAGGCTGGCGGCGCGCGAGAACAAGGCGGACGTGATTTCGGGTGTCGACCTGGGCGCACAGAACGCGGACGTGTCGTCGATCCTGATCGACCTGACGCAGCGCGAGACGATGAACAATTCCGCCGAATTCGCGCGGCTGCTCGGGCGTGAGGCGGAGTCGCTGGTCCCGGAAAAGGCGAACTTTCACCGCATGGCGTCGCTGATGGTGCTGAAAGCGCCCGACATGCCGTCAATCCTGTTCGAGACGGGCTATATCTCGAATCCTCGCGATGCGCAGTTTCTGAACAGCGACGACGGCCGTGGCCGCATCGCGGAGGCGATCCGCAAGGCGGTGGAGATCCACTTCGCTCGGCGGCTGGCGTCGCGGTAGGACTTTCGGAGTGGGCGGGGGCCTGCTAGATCGCTGCCCGACTTATGGCATCGCCTTTCCCTTCCCGCATCTCCGGCAATCTCCGTCACGATCTCGCCGCCGTCCGCGTGCTGGTGTCGCGCCTGTGGTCGCATTGGTGGGGCAAGGCGATCGCGGCGCTGCTGTTGCTTGGCGTCGTCGGCTATGCGGTGCTGTGGCTGACGATCATCCGCCAGCTGCCGTCGGTGGACGCGCTGCGCACCTATGAGCCGCCCTTGCCCACCAACGTGCGCGGGGCGGACGGCACGCCCGTCTATTCTTATGCACGCGAACGTAGAGTGGAGCTGTCGTTCGCCGAATATCCCCGGCCGCTGATCAACGCGTTCCTGTCGGCGGAGGACAAGAGCTTCTTCGAGCATCACGGCGTCGATTACACCGGCGTCGCGGGCGCGGTGGTCGATTACGTTTCCAAGATCGGCAGCGGACGACGCGCCAAGGGTGGTTCGACGATCACCCAACAAGTCGCCAAGAACCTATTGATCGGCAACGAATATTCGCCGACCCGCAAGCTCAAGGAGGCACTGCTCGCCTACCGGATCGAGGATACGCTTTCCAAGCAGCAGATCCTCGAACTGTACCTCAACCAGATCGCGCTGGGGCGCAATTCGTTCGGCGTCGAGGCGGCAAGCCATGCCTATTTCGACAAGGAATTGCCGCAGCTCAGCCTAGCGCAGATGGCGTACCTTGCGATCCTGCCCAAGGGGCCGAGCAATTACGACCCGTTCCGCGCCACGGAAAAGGCATTGTACCGGCGCAACTATGTGCTGGGCGAGATGGTGAAGAACGGTTTCATCACGCCATCGCAGCGCGAGGCGGCGGTGGCGGAGCCGATCGGTGCGATCCTGCGCCAGACGCCCAAGTATGAAAAGGTCGGCGGCTATTTCGTCGAGGAGGTCCGCCGCGAGCTGATCACCAAATTCGGCGAGACCCAGCGCGATGGGCCGTTCTCCGTATACTCTGGCGGCTTGTGGGTGAGGAGTTCGCTCGACCCCATTCTCCAGCAATATGCGCAGACCGCGTTGCGCGACGGGCTGCTCCGCTTCGATCGCGGGCGCGGGTGGAACGGCGCGGTCAAGCATGTCGACATCGACGGGGAGCACTGGCTTCAGCCGCTGCTCGATAGCAATATCGGCTTCGATTATTCCGATTGGCGCGGCGCGATCGTGATCGATAAACAGGCGGACAACGCCACCATCGGCTTCGCGGACGGACAAACGGCGGGGTTGCCGCGATCGGGCGCGGCGATGCCGGTGCGCGGCGTCGGCGGCACCGCGTTCGCGGCGCTCAAGGTCGGCGACATCGTCGCGGTCGCGCCGGAAGGTGCGCGGTTCGGCTTGCGCTCGGTGCCCAAGATCTCGGGCGGGTTCGTGGTCGAACAGCCGCAGACCGGCCGCGTGCTGGCGATGCAGGGTGGGTTCGACACGCGCGCGCAATCGTTCAACCGCGCGACCCAGGCGATGCGTCAGCCCGGATCGACGATCAAGCCGATCGTCTATTCCGCCGCGCTGGAGAACGGGATGACGCCCGCGACGATCCTGATGGATGCGCCGTATTGCGTGTTCCAGGGCGCGCGGCTGGGGCAGAAATGCTTTCACAATTTCGGTGGTAGCCAGGGCTCCGGCCCGCACACGATGCGTTGGGGCGTCGAGCAGTCGCGCAATCTGATGACGGTGCGCGCCGCCGCGCAGACTGGCATGCCCAAGGTCGTGCGGTTGATGAAGGACATCAACGTCGGCACCTATGCTCCCTACCTCGCTTATGCTTTGGGGGCGGGAGAGACCACGGTCAGCCGGATGGTCAACGCCTACAGCGTGCTCGCCAACCAGGGGCGCTGGCACCCACCGTCGCTGATCGATTTCGTCCAGGACCGGCATGGCAAGGTGGTGTGGCCCTCCAACTGGCGCGCGTGCGACCATTGCAACGCGCCCGACTGGGACGGCAAGCCGATGCCGCGCCCGATCCCGCGCGGGCGGCAAGTGGTGGACGCGATGGCCGCCTATCAGATCGTCCACATCACCGAGGGCGTCATCCAGCGTGGCACCGCGACCGTGCTCCGCGACCTCGATCGGCCGATGTTCGGCAAGACCGGGACCAATTCCGGGCCGACGGATGTGTGGTTCATCGGCGGCACGCCGCAGCTGGTTGGCGGGTTGTACATGGGCTTCGACCACCCGCAAAGCCTGGGCGGCGGCGCGCAGGGCGGAACGCTCGCCGCGCCGATCTTCAAGGCGTTCGCGGTCAAGGCGTATGAGGGCATGGAGAAGCTCCCGTTCCGCGCGCCCGAGGGGATGCGGATGGTCCGCATCGATCGCGCGAGCGGACATCCGGTGTTCGGCACCTGGCCCAACACCGCCGACCCCAAGGCGGCGGTGATCTGGGAAGCGTTCAAGCCCGAATCGGAGCCGCGTCGCCATCTGCGCCGCGCGGAGCCGGCGACGGTCGCGGCCGGCCCAAGGCCGGCAGTAGCGAAGCCGAAACGCCAGGCGGACAGCGACTTCTTGCAAAGGCAGGGTGGCATTTACTAGGGTCCGGGTCGGTCGGTACGGCGGAAGCTGAAACCGCGCCGCGACGATGCGCCCGGTTGAGCGATCTCGGCGTTTGCTGAGATGACGTTGGTTCAAGCGTTGATATTGGAATTACCGATGCGCGCCGAAGCGCAGGCTCATGTCGAATCGATCAACGAGGCGCTGGCGCTGTTGCGGCGGTTTCTCGATTGGGACCGCGCGCTCCGGCGGCTCGATGAGCTCAACGCGCGGGTCGAGGATCAGGCGCTGTGGAACGACCCCCGCGCCGCGCAGGAGGTGATGCGCGAGCGCCGCCGCCTCGACGAAGCGATCACCGCGACGCGCGCGATCGGCAAGGACATGGCCGAGACGGTGGAGCTGATCGAGCTCGCCGAGGCCGAGGGCGACGCCGAGCTGGAGCGCGACGGCGTGGCGGCGCTCGCCGACCTCGACCGGCAGGCGCAGGCGGACAAGGTCAAGGCGCTGCTTGCGGGCGAGGCGGACGCCAACGACAGCTATGTCGAGATCAACGCGGGCGCGGGCGGCACCGAATCGCAGGACTGGGCCGAGATGCTCCAGCGGATGTACACCCGCTGGGCGGAACGGCGCGGCATGAAGGTGGAGCTGGTCGACTATCACGCGGGCGAGCAGGCGGGGATCAAGTCCGCGACGCTGCTGCTAAAGGGCGAGAACGCGTACGGTTATGCCAAGACCGAAAGCGGGGTGCATCGCTTGGTCCGGATCAGCCCCTACGATAGCGCCGCGAAGCGCCACACCAGTTTCTCATCGGTATGGGTCTATCCGGTGATCGACGACAATATCGTCGTCGATGTCAACGAGTCCGAGTTGCGGATCGACACCTATCGCGCGAGCGGCGCGGGCGGACAGCACATCAACACCACCGATTCGGCGGTGCGGATCACGCATTTGCCGACCGGCATCGTCGTCCAGTGCCAGAACCAGCGATCGCAGCACAAGAACAAGGCGGAAGCGTATAACCAGTTGCGCGCGCGCCTGTACGAGCGCGAATTGCAGATCCGAGAGGCCGCGGCGAACGCGGAGAACGCGGGCAAGTCCGACATCGGCTGGGGGCACCAGATCCGCTCCTATGTGCTACAGCCGTATCAGCTGGTGAAGGACCTGCGCACCGGCGTCACCTCGACCAGCCCCGGCGACGTGCTCGACGGCGACCTCGACCCGTTCATGGCCGCCGCGCTGTCGCAGCGGGTGACGGGCGAAGTAGCGCAGGTGGAGGACGTGGAATGATCGCGCGCGCCACCCTGCTAGCGCTCGCGCTGCTCGCCGCGTGCGACGGGTCCAAGCCGCTGGTCAAGCACCAGGCCGCGCAGCCCGGGCCGTTCCCTACCCCCGACCGTCCGGTCGCGCCGATCGTGTCGCCGCGCTGGTCGACCGAGGACGAGCGCGATCGCGCGGGCGAGGCCGGGGAGGTGATGGCCCGCGCGGGCGTCGCGCCGGGCATGTCGGTCGCGGACATCGGCGCGGGCGAAGGCTATTACACGATCCGCCTTGCCGCCAAGGTCGGCAAGAGCGGCCGCGTGCTGGCGGAGGACATTGTCTCCGCCACCCGCGACCAACTGGCGGAGCGGGTCGCGCGCGAGCGGCTCGACAATGTCAGCGTGCGGTTGGGCGCGGTCGCCGACCCCCGGCTGCCCGCCAACAGCTTCGACCGGGTGATGCTGATCCATATGTACCACGAGATCGCGCAGCCGTACGAGTTTCTGTGGCGGACGCGGCCCGCGCTGCGCCCCGAGGGCGAGGTGATCGTCGTCGATACCTATCGCCCGACCCAATTCCACGGCACCCCGCCCGCGTTGCTCAAATGCGAGTTCGCTGCCGTCGGTTACGCGCAAGTAGCGATGATCGACATGCCGAGCGCGGGCGGCTACCTCGCCGCGTTCCGCGCGGCCGGCGCGCGGCCGGCCCCCGCCACCGTCAAGGCATGCCGGACGCCGAAGGGATAGCGGCGGTGCGCCAGTATCTCGAGCTGATGCGGCGCGTGCTCGACACCGGCGCGCGGCAGGACGACCGCACCGGCGTCGGCACGCTGTCCGTGTTCGGCGCGCAGATGCGGTTCGACCTGGCGCAGGGCTTTCCCGTCCTCACCACCAAAAAGCTGCACCTCCGCTCGATCATCGTCGAGCTGCTCTGGTTCCTACGCGGCGAGACAAATGTAAAATGGTTGCAGGAGCAGCGCGTAAGTATCTGGAATGATTGGGCGGACGAGGCGGGTGATCTCGGCCCAGTGTACGGCAAGCAATGGCGCGACTGGGAGACGGTGGATGGCCGCCACATCGACCAGATCGCGGAACTGATCGCGCAGATCGGGACGCACCCCGCCTCGCGCCGCCAGATCGTGTCGGCGTGGAACCCGGGCGACCTGCCCGCGATGGCGCTCGCGCCGTGCCATTGCCTGTTCCAGTGTCACGTCGCGGACGGGCGGCTGTCGTTGCAGCTCTACCAGCGGTCGGCAGACATCTTCCTCGGCGTGCCGTTCAACATCGCCAGCTATGCGCTGCTCACGCACCTGCTCGCGCAGCAATGCGGGCTGGCGGTGGGAGAGTTCGTTTGGACGGGCGGCGACTGCCATCTCTACCTTAACCACCTCGATCAGGCGCGCGAGCAACTGGCGCGGACACCCGGGCCGCTGCCGATGCTGGAGATTAAACGTACGCCCGAGACGATCGACGGCTACGCGCTCGAGGACTTCGCGTTGCACGATTACGTCGCGCAGCCTCACATCAAGGCACCCGTGGCGGTGTAGGAACCGGTGCGTTCCCCCGCGCGCTACACACAGATCAAGGAGCACGGCCGCATGGACATCACCGAACTGATCCTCGACGAGCATGGCCAACAGCGCAAGATGTTCGCCTGGATCGACGAGATCGACAAGAGCGATACCCCCGCGCTGACCGCGATCTGGGGGCGGCTCCACCATTTGCTCGACGCGCATGCGGAGGCGGAGGAGCGGTTCTTCTATCCCCGGCTGATGCAGATCGGCACCGGCGCGAACGACGCGCCCTCCGCCGAGGAGGAGACGGAGGACGCGATCAAGGATCACAACAAGATCCGCGACACCGCCGAGGCGGTCGACCGGCACCCGGTCGGCAGCGACGCCTGGTTCGCGGCGGTGGGCGCGTGCAACAAAGAGAACGAGGATCATCTCGCCGAAGAGGAGCGGCAGGGGCTGACCGACTTCCGTCGCCACGCCTCCATCGAGGAACGCCACGCGCTCGGCATCCGCTTCATCGCCTATGAAGCGGAACATCTGACGGGGGTGGAGGTGGTCGACAAGGACCCGAAGACGTGGCTGAAGGAACATGCGCCGGGGTGAGGGGCGGGTGATAACCCTGGTGCTGGCGCGGGCGAGCAATGGCGTGATCGGGCGCGACGGCGGGCTGCCCTGGCGGCTCCCGGTGGATCTCCGGCGCTTCAAGGCGCTGACGCTGGGCAAGCCGATGATCATGGGGCGCAAGACCTTCGAGAGCTTCCCCGCGCCGTTACCGGGGCGACGGCATATCGTGCTGACGCGCGATCCGGCGTGGCACGCGGGCGGCGCGGAGGTGGCACTGTCAGTCGATGCGGCGCTGGCCTTGGCGGACGGCGATGTGTCGGTGATCGGCGGGGCTGAGGTGTTCGCGTTGTTTGAGCCGCTCGCGGACCGGGTGGCACTGACGGAGGTGCGGGCGGAGGTGACAGGAGATACGGTCGTGCCGCCCTTCGCGGGCTGGCGCGACCTGTGGCGGGAGGATCACGCGGCGGAAAAGGATAGGCCCGCGTACAGCTTCGTGACGCTGGAGCGCATCCTGCGTCCCTCTCCCTTAGGGGGAGAGGGCTTTGCGGGACATGCTTAGCCCCCTATACCCCTCCCATGCAGCGGCTCGACGGCGGCGCGCCCGCGCCGGGGCATCTTCGTGGCGGCGTGGTCGCGCTCGGCAATTTCGACGGGTTTCACCTCGGCCACCGGGCGGTGGTCGGTCGAGCCGTCGCGCGCGCCCGGGCGGAGGGTCGCCCCGCGCTGGTCGCGACGTTCGACCCGCATCCGGTGCGGTTGTTCCGCCCCGACGTGGCCCCGTTCGGCCTGACCACCATCGACCAGCGGCTCCAGCTGTTCGCGGCGGCGGGGGCGGACGCGGCGGTGGTGTTCCACTTCGACGCCGCGCTCGCCGCGCTGACGGCGGAGCAGTTCGTGCGCAAGCGGCTGGTCGATCCGCTCGGCGTCGCGGGCGTGGTGACGGGCGAGGATTTCACCTTCGGCTCCGGCCGGAGCGGCAATGTCGAGGTGCTCGCGCGGTTGGGTGACGCGCACGGCTTCGCGCACGAGGCGGTCGGGCCGGTGTCGCTTGATGGCGCGCCCGTCTCTTCCAGCCGCATCCGCGCGGCATTGACGGCGGGCGATCCGCGCGGAGCGGCGCGGTTGCTGACGCGGCCGTTCGCGATCGCGGGGCGGGTGCAGCATGGCGACAAGGTCGGGCGGACGATCGGCTACCCGACCGCGAACGTCGACATGGGCGCGTACCTGCGGCCCGCCTACGGCATTTATGCGGTGCGCGGGCGGTTGGAGGACGGGCGGGTGCTCGACGGCGCGGCGAACCTGGGCGTGCGGCCGCAGTTCGAGCCGCCGAAGGAGTTGCTGGAGCCGTATTTCTTCGACTTCTCGGGTGATCTGTATGGGCAAGCGCTGGAAGTAGAGCTGGTCGAGTTCCTGCGCCCCGAGGCGAAGTTCGACGGGCTGGACGCGCTGATCGCGCAAATGGACCGCGACTGCATAAGGGCGCGGGCGGTGCTGGCGACAGGCTGACTCTGTTCCCCTCCCTGCAAGGGAGGGGTTAGGGGTGGGTAGCGCGCGCAAGCGCGCGTTCGATGCTCGCCGGTCACTCGCCGCTTGCGCGGCGATACCCACCCCCGACCCTTCCCTTGCAGGGACGGGAGTGTAACCCGTAAAGCGCCGGTGATGACCGACGCCCCAGACTATCGCGACACCGTCTTCCTTCCCCGTACCGACTTCCCGATGAAGGCGGGGCTCGCCGCCAAGGAGCCCGCGATCCTGGAGCGGTGGAAGCGCATCGGCGTGCACGACCGCCTGCGCGAACAGCGCAGCGGCCGGGAGCGGTTCATCCTCCACGACGGCCCGCCTTACGCCAATGGCGACATCCACATGGGCCACGCGATGAACAAGGTGCTGAAGGACATCGTCGTTCGCTCGCAGACGCTGCTCGGCAAGGACGCGCCCTATGTGCCCGGCTGGGACTGCCACGGGCTACCGATCGAGTGGAAGGTCGAGGAGGCGTACCGGGCCAAGAAGCGGTCGAAGGAGGAGGTGCCGGTCGACCAGTTCCGCGCCGAATGCCGCGCCTATGCCGAAAAGTGGGTGGCGGTGCAGCGCGACGAGTTCGAGCGGCTGGGGGTGATGGGCGACTGGGACGCGCCATACCTGACGATGAACCACGATGCCGAGGCCGCGATCGTGGGCGAGTTCCTGAAGTTCGCCGAGAGCGGCCAGCTATATCGCGGCGCGAAGCCGGTGATGTGGTCGCCGGTGGAACGCACCGCGCTCGCCGAGGCGGAGGTGGAGTATGAGGACATCGTCTCGACCCAGATCGACGTCGCGTTCGAGATCGTGGAGGCACCCAACGCGCCCGAACTGGTCGGCGCGCACGCGGTAATCTGGACGACGACGCCGTGGACGATCCCGGTGAACCAGGCTTTGGCGTATGGGGAGGGAATCAGTTATCAAGCCTTCGAGCTGAAGGACGGGTTCTTTGCTGGAAATAATGCGTCGAGTGAGAAGCGGGCGATTGCTGGCTCGTTCGGGAAAGTATTCCTGGTAGCCGAGCCGTTAATCGAGTCTGTTCTGAAGCGCGCATTCCCGCAGGCAGGGCTGGAAGATGTTTTGCCGCATTTCACAGTGAGCGGGACGCAGCTGGCCGGAGCCGTCGCCCGCCATCCCATGCACCACCTCAGTGGCTTTTTCGCCAAGCCGCGCCCGTTCCTGCCCGGTGACTTCGTCACCACGGACGCGGGCACCGGGCTGGTCCACATGGCCCCGGATCATGGCGAGGACGATTTCGAGCTGTGCCGCGCGCACGGGATCGAGCCGGTGTTCGCGGTCGACGGGGCGGGGATGTACCGCGCGGACTGGGCTTGGCTGGGCGGGCAGGGGAGCGTCATCAACAAAAAGTTCGTGAGCGCCGACGGGCCGATCTGTTCGGACCTGCGCGCGGCGGGCGCGCTGCTGGCGGCGAGCGACGATTACAAGCACAGCTATCCGCATTCGTGGCGGAGCAAGGCGAAGCTGATCCAGCGCGCCACGCCGCAGTGGTTCATCCCGATGGACGTCCCAGCAAAGCCCTCTCCCCTTCAGGGGAGAGGGTTGGGAGAGGGGCAGTGTGCGACGTCGGCGCACCCGGCGCTTCCCCTCTCCCCGGCCCTCTCCCCTGAAGGGGAGAGGGGGAGTAGCCCCACCCTCCGCCAAATCGCGCTCCATGCCATCGAGCGCACCCGCTGGGTGCCTGCACGGTCGGAAAACCGCATTCGCGCGATGGTGGAGGGCCGCCCCGACTGGGTGATCAGCCGCCAGCGCGCTTGGGGCGTGCCGATCGCACTGTATGTTCATCGCAAGAGCGGCGCGTATCTCGTTGATCCAGCGGTCAATACGCGCATCATTGCGGCGTTCAAAGCCGGCGGCGCGGATGCGTGGTTCACCGCCGATCACGCCGCGTTGCTCGGCCCGGATCGCGACCTCGCCGACTACGAGATTGTCACCGACATCTTGGACGTGTGGTTCGATTCCGGCTGCACGCACGTTTTCACACTCGAGGCCCGCTATGGCCCCGACACGCGCGCGGACCTGTATCTTGAGGGTTCCGACCAGCATCGCGGTTGGTTTCAGTCGTCGTTGCTCGAGAGCTGCGGCACGCGCGGGCGCGCGCCTTACGCGGCGGTGCTGACCCACGGTTTCGCGCTCGACGACAAGGGGCGCAAGATGAGCAAGTCGATCGGCAACGTCGTCGATCCCCTGAAGGTCATCGGCGAGAGCGGGGCCGACATCCTGCGGCTTTGGGCGGCGTCGTGCGACTATTTCGATGACGTGAAGATCGGCAAGGAGGTGCTCGTCACCGCGTCGGATGCGTACCGCAAATTGCGCAACACCTACCGTTATTTACTCGGTGCGCTTGATGGCTGGTCGGAGGAGGAGCGGGTCGCGCCGGCGGACATGCCCGAGCTGGAGCGGTATGTTCTTCACCTGCTCATCACGCTCGACGGTGAGCTGAAGAGTGCGGCGCAAGCCTATGAGTTCAATCGCTATGTGCGCGCGTTGACCGACTTTGCCAACGAGGATTTGAGCGCGTTCTTCTTCGACGTGCGCAAGGACTCGCTCTACTGCGACGCGCCCGGCGATCCGAAGCGGCGAGCTTACCGGACGGTGCTCGACACGCTATTTCACGCGCTCGTCCGCTATGCCGCGCCGGTCCTGTGCTTCACCGCCGAAGAGGTGTGGCAGGCCCGGTTCCCCAGCGAGGATGGGTCGGTGCACTTCCTCGAATGGCCTGAGTTGCCGGCAATGCCCGGCGAGGATTTGTCGGCGAATTGGCTCGACGTTCGCCGCCAGCGCGCGGCGGTGACCGAAGCGATCGAACCGCTCCGCCGCGCCAAGGAGGTGCGCTCCAGCCTGGAAGCGGAGGTGACCGTGGCCGACCTGCTGCTCGACGAAGAAGCGTTGGCGGAGGCGTTCATCGTCGCGAACGTCACGCGCGGCGATGGCGTGGGCGTGACCCGCACCGCTTACCTGAAATGCGGCCGCTGTTGGCGGCACCGGCCCGAGGTCGCCACCGACGGCGCGCTCTGCTCGCGCTGCGCGGCGGTGGTGGCGTGAGTGCGCGCGGCGGACTCGCGGTTGCCGCGATCGTGTTCGCGCTCGATCAGATAGTGAAATACGCGGTGACGAGCGTGCTGGGGCTCAACCAGGTTGGCGACGCGCGCGCGATCGTGTCGTTCTTTCAGCTGCAATTCGTCAGTAATTGCGGGGTGTCGCTGGGGCTTCTTCAGACCGATAGTGCGCTGATGCGGTGGGCATTGGTGTTGCTCACGGGCGGGATCGCGACCGGCGTGCTGGTGTGGTTGGTGCGCGAGCGGAACCGCGTCGATCGGCTTGCACTGGGATTGGTGTTCGGCGGAGCGCTGGGCAACATCGCCGATCGGGTGCTGCCTCCCGGCGTGCTGGGCAAGGTGTCCGCGAGCGCGATCCGTTATCCCGGTTGCGTGATCGACTATGCCGATCTGCACTTTGGCGAGTGGCGGCCGTTTCTGGTGTTCAATCTTGCCGACGCGGCTATAACGATCGGCGTTCTGGTACTGCTGGCGCGGGCGTTGCTGTCCCGCGACAAGCGTCCCGCGGTGGAGAAGGCGAATGCGTAAGGTGATCCCGTTGGTCGCGGGCGCGGCGATGCTGGTCGGCGGATGCGCGCACGGCCGGTCCGGCCTGCGTAGCGGCCCCGACGAGTTCGCGGTCGCGCGGCAGGCGCCGTTGGTGATCCCGCCCGATTACGCGCTGGTCCCGCCCAAGCCGGGCGCGGCGGCGACCGGCGGCAATTCGGCAAGTGCGCAGGCGCTGGACGCGCTGTTCGGCGGCCCGGCGGCGCGCTCCGCGTCCGAGCGTGCGACGGTCGACTTGGCGGGCGGCGGCACCGTCGACCCGGGCGTCCGTTCCGACGCGGGCGACCCCGGCACGTCGGTGGTCGACAAGGGCGCGACCACCCGCGACATCGTCGCCGCTCCCGAAGGCGACGGCCAGAGCGCGCGGGCAGGGGTGACGAAGCCCTAGGCGACGGACGCTGCGCGCCCATGCCGAACGGCGGCGTTCACACTTCTGACGTTACTCCACCCAGCCCAGCCCCAGGTCCCGGTACACTTCGCGGTCCTCGTCCCAGCCAGGGCGGACCTTGACGTGGAGGTACAGGTGGACTGGTTTGCCCATCAGCGCGGACAATTCGCCCCGCGCGCGCGCGCCGATCTCGCGGATGCGCGCGCCGCCCTTGCCCAGCACGATCGCGCGCTGGGTCGGGCGTTCGACCATCACCTGCTGGTGGATCTCGACCGAACCGTCGGCGCGCTCCTGATAGGATTCGGTCTCGATCACGCTGGCGTAAGGGAGTTCGGCGTGGAGTTGCAAAAACAGCTGTTCGCGCGTCACCTCGGTCGCCAGCGCGCGTTCGGTGGCGTCGGACACCTGGTCCTCGGGATAGTGCCACGGTCCCTCGGGCATCATCGCCGCGAACGCACGCTTCAGCTCGGGGACGCCGTCGCCGGTGCCCGCGCTGACGAAGAACGTCTCGTCGAACGCGAGCGCGGCGTTGAGCCGCTCGGCATGAAGCAACAGCTTGGGCTTGTCCGCGATATCGACCTTGTTGAGGACGAGGTATTTGGGCTCCGGCCGGTCGCGTAGCCGGTCGAGGATCGCGGTCACTTTCACGCCCACCCCCGCCTTGGCATCGACCACCAGCGCGAGCACGTCCGCGCCTTCCGCCCCGCCCCACGCTGCGGCGACCATCGCGCGGTCGAGCCGTCGCTTGGGTTCGAAGATGCCGGGCGTGTCGACCAGCAACAGCTGGGTCTCGCCCTCGATCGCGACCCCGAGCAGGCGCGCGCGCGTGGTCTGCGCCTTGGGGCTGACGATCGCGACCTTCTGGCCGACCATCGCGTTGACCAGCGTCGACTTGCCCGCATTGGGCGCGCCGACGACCGTGACAAGGCCGCAGCGCGTGCTCATCGCACCTTCTCCAGCAAGGCGATCGCGGCCGCAGTTTCCGCTTCCTGCTTGCTCCCGCCCTCGGCCACCGCTTCCAGCTTGCCGACGGTGGTGCGAACGGTGAAGCGCGGCGCGTGCCCGGGGCCGGAGCGGTCGACGACCTCATAAGCGGGCGCGCGGCGGCGGGTCGCGGCGGCCCATTCCTGCAGCGCGGATTTGGGGTGTTGCGGCGCATCGGCGTCGCGGTCGACCCGGTCGCGCCACAGCCGGCGCACGAGCACGCCCGCGCCGTCGAGTCCGGCCTCGAGATACACCGCGCCGATCAGCGCCTCCATGACGTCGCCCAGCACGTTGTCGCTAGCCGCTGCGCCGTCGTCGCGCGCCTGTTTGCCCAGCCGCAGATGCTCGGCGGCACCCAAGTCGCGCGCCACCCCCGCGCAGACCGCGCCGGTGACGAGCGTGTTAAGCCGCTTCGACAAATGTCCTTCGGTGTCCTGCGGAAACAGCTCGAACAGCCATTGCGCGACCACCAGCCCCAGCACGCGGTCGCCCAGGAACTCGAGCCGTTGATAGTCCGCCACCTCGCGGCTGCCATGCGTCAGCGCCCGCTCGAACAGCGCCACGTCGCGCGGCGCGTGGCCGAGCGCGCGCGTCAGCCAGGCGGCGAGGTCGCTCAGAACCCTTCGCCGATCCGCCGCCAGCGCGCGGCGCTGAACCACGTCCACGGCTCGACCCAAGCCGCCGAGCCGTCGGTGGAAAAGAAGCTCAGCACCGCCTTGCCCTCGACATGGTCGACGGGGAGATAGCCCATGCCCGCCTCCTGTCCCGGCAGCGCGTCGGCGGGAGCGGCGAAGCGGCTGTCAGCGCTGTTATCGCGATTGTCGCCCATCACGAACACGTCGCCGGCGGGTACGGCATATACGCCTGTCTCGTCGCGGTCCGGAAACTGGCCGAGGTCGAGAACGTCGTAACCGACGCCGCCGGGCAGCGTCTCGTGAAAGCGCGGCAACCGGCAGACGGGCGCGTTCGCCTCGATGGCCCGGAACTCCGCAGGGCAATGCGCCTCGTCGAAATTGGGCGACAGCGGCAGGATGAAATCGCCGACGCGCCGCTTGGGCACGGGCGCGCCGTTGAGGATCAACTGGCCGTGCCGGACCTGGATCGTGTCGCCCGCGACACCGATCACGCGCTTGATGACGTCATGATCCTCCCCCGGGGGTCCCCGGAACACGACCACGTCGCCGCGTTTCGGCGTCGACCAGCCGACGCGTCCCGGCATCGGCGGAAAACCCCACGGGAAGGACCAGCGCGAATAGCCATAGTTGAACTTGGTCACGAACAGATAATCGCCGATCAGCAGGCGGGGCAGCATCGACTCCGAGGGAATCGAGAACGGCGCGACCACCAGCGAGCGCAGCAGCCAGAAGAACAAGGCGAGCTTCGCCAGATATGTCAGGGTCGCACGCGGTTCGGCTTGGGGAGTGGTCGCCATGGCCGCGCGGGTTCGCCGATAGCGCCAGCGCCGTCAAGGCAGGGCACCTTCGTGCGCCTGCGCCGTTCCCATCCACGCGACGCGCGCGTACAGACCCGAGCGGCAACGGCAAGGAACCAAGCACATGGCGGATACCGACTGGTCGGCGATTGAGGCGCTGCCTGCGATCAAGCTGGAGCAATTGTTCGCGGACGACCCGGAGCGGCTCGCGCGCTTTTCGCTCGACATCGCGGGGCTGCATTTCGACTGGTCGAAGACGCACCTGACCGCGGACGCGGTCGCGGCGTTCGAGGCGCTGGCCAAGACGCGCGACCTCGCCGGGCGGCGCGGGGCGCTGTTCGCGGACGAGCCGATCAACACCAGCGAGAACCGCCCGGTCGAACACGTCATGGAGCGCGGCGAGGGCAACGCCGAAGCGGTCGCGCGCGCGCGCGCGCTGCACCAACGGATGCGGTCGGTGATCGACGCGATCGAGGCGGAGGCGTTGGGGCCGATCCGGCATGTGCTCCATACCGGCATCGGCGGTTCCGCGCTCGGCCCCAATCTGCTGGTCGACGCGCTCGGGCGCGAGTCGGACCGGTACGACGTGGCGGTGGTCTCCAACGTCGACGGCATGGCGCTGGAAGACGTGTTCGCGCGCTTCGATCCCGCCGCGACGCTGTTGGTGGTGGCGAGCAAGACCTTCACCACCACCGAGACGATCCTCAACGCGGACAGCACGGTGGCGTGGATGACCGAGCACGGCGTCGCCGATCCGTATGGTCGCGTGATCGCGCTGACGGCCGCGCCCGACAAGGCAATCGAATGGGGGGTGGACGAAACGCGCGTGCTGCCGTTCGCGGAGGGCGTGGGCGGGCGTTATTCGTTGTGGTCGTCGATCGGCTTTCCGGCCGCGCTCGCGCTCGGGTGGGACGCGTTCAAGGAGCTGTTGGAAGGCGCGGCCGAGATGGACCGGCATTTCCGGCTGACCGCGCTGCACGAGAACGCCCCCGCGCTGGCGGCGTTCGCAGACCTGTATTATACGCAGGTACGTCGCGCTGAGACGCGCGCGACGTTCGCCTACGATGAGCGGTTGCGGTTGCTGCCGCCCTATCTCCAGCAGCTCGAGATGGAATCGAACGGCAAGGGCGTGACGCTCGACGGCGAACCGCTGGGCCGGCCGTCGTGCCAGATCACCTGGGGCGGGGTCGGCACCGATGCGCAGCACGCGGTGTTCCAGCTGTTGCACCAGGGCACGCATCTGGTGCCGGTCGAGTTCGTCGCGGTGATCGAGCCGGGTGATACGTTGGCGGAGGAGCATCACAAGCTGTTGCTGCTCAATGCGTTCGCGCAAGGGGCGGCACTGATGAAGGGGCGGCATTCGGACGACGGCGCGCGTAATTACACCGGCGATCGGCCGAGTTCGACGATCCTGCTCGACGAGCTGACCCCGCGCACGCTAGGCGCGCTGATCGCATTCTACGAGCAACGAGTTTTCACGGTCGGCACGCTGCTCCGGATCAACAGCTTCGACCAGTTCGGGGTGGAGCTGGGCAAGGAAATGGCCAAGGCGGCGGCGAAGGGCGGGGGCGAGTTCGACGCCTCGACCACGGACCTGATCGCAAGGGCGGGGTTGCAATAAGCCGTCGCGAAAACCCGTCACTTTCGAGAAAGCCGGAGCCCCGCGTCCTATATGAGTAGGGCAGATAGCGGGACTTCGGCGTTTCGGCCGGATCCACGGGAGTGAAATCGTGACCCTTGCATACGACTATGATCTGTTCGTCATCGGGGCTGGCTCAGGCGGCACGCGCGCGGCGCGGGTGTCGGCCGCGCACGGGGCGAGGGTCGCGGTCGCGGAGGAGCATCGCGTCGGCGGCACCTGTGTGATTCGCGGCTGCGTACCCAAGAAGCTGCTCGTCTATGGCGCGCATTTCGCGGAGGACCTGGCCGACGCGCGCCGGTTCGGGTGGAACGTGCCCCAATGCGACTTCAGCTGGACGACGTTGCGCGACAACGTGCTGGCGGAAGTCGACCGGCTCAACGCCGCCTATACGGAGACGCTGGGCAGTCACGGCGTGACGATCATTCCACAGCGTGCCGTCGTCACCGGCGCGCATTCCGTCCGGCTCGCGGACGGGGAGGAAGTGACGGCGCGCGTGATCCTGGTCGCGGTCGGCGCGCATCCGGCCGTGCCGCAGTGCGAAGGGCATGAGCATGGCATTACCTCGAACGAGGTGTTCCACCTCGACGCCATTCCCAAGCGCGTCCTAATCGCGGGCGCGGGCTATATCGCCAACGAGTTCGCGGGCATCTTCAATGAACTCGGTTCGCACGTCACGATCGTGAACCGGAGCCAGGAAATCCTGCGCGGGTATGAGCTCGCGCTGCGCGACCGGTTGCTCCAGATCTCGCTGATGAAGGGGCTGGAGTTCCGTTTCGACGCCGTATTCGAGCGAATCGAGCGGCAGGCGGATGGTTGTCTGACCGTTCACATGACCAATCACGACCCGCTGACGGTCGATTGCGTGTTGTTCGCCACCGGGCGCGTGCCCAACACGACCGGGCTCGGGCTGGAGACCGCGGGTGTCAGGCTGGACCACGGCGCGATCGTCGTCGACGCGGATAACCAGTCGACGTGCGACAGCATCTATGCGGTCGGCGATGTGACCAACCGCATCCAGCTAACCCCCGTCGCGATCCGCGAAGGGCAGGCGTTCGCGGACACGATATTCGGCAATCGGCCGACCCGGGTCGATTACGCCAACGTGCCGAGCGCGGTGTTCAGCCACCCGCCGATCGCGCAGGTCGGGATGACCGAGGCGCAGGCACGCGAGAAGCTGGGGTCGGTCAAGATCTACACCAGCGACTTCCGCCCGATGAAGAACGTGCTCGCGGGCCGCAACGAGCGCGCGCTGTACAAGATGGTGTGCGATGGCGAGACCGGGCGGGTGGTGGGCATTCACCTGATCGGCCCGGATGCGCCCGAAATCCTCCAGGCGGCGGCGGTAGCGGTCAAGGCAGGGCTGACCAAGGCGCAGTTCGACGAGACGATCGCGCTACACCCGACGATGGCGGAGGAGCTGGTGCTGATGAGGTAACGGTCAGGCCTTGCTGAGTTCGATCTGGTTTGCCGCGACGACCCTGGCGAGGGCGGGGAAGATGTGGTCGATCGCGAACCGGTGTAGCTCGGCGGTTCGCGACGCGCACGCATCCTCGACCACGACCATGTCATAGCTCAGCTCCCAGCCGGAGCGGACCGTCGACTCGACGCCAAAGTTGGTCGCGATACCCGCAACCACGAGCGTCGACACTTTGCGCCGCCGCAGCTGCAGATCGAGGTCGGTGCCGGTGAACGCACCCCAGTGGCGTTTCAGCACGACGGTGTCGCCCTCCTGCCAAAGTCCGTTTACCAGGTCGCTGAACCCGGGCGGCAGGGCGGCATCGCTGGCGGCCAGCGATGCGCGGTCGACATGCTTGCTCGGGCGGTCCGCCCCGTCGCCGCGCCAGCCGACATGGACCAGGAACACCGGTGCGTCCGCCTCGCGGAACCGTGCAGCTAGATCCTTCGCGGTTTCGACCACTTGGACCGCAGACCGGGGTGCAGCGTCACTAGCGACGATTCCATTCTGCAAGTCGATGAGGACGAGCGCGGTATTTCGGGGATCGAGTATCGGCATAAAAGACGAACCGGCGCTGGAGCGATCGGTTCCGTCCGCAATGGCGACGTTTCCGCTTGCGCGCCATAACAGGTAAGACCATATCCAGGCGGTATTCAGTCCGGAGCAGCCAAATGCGCCTGTCGACCCAGATAAAGCCGATCAGCTATGTGAAGGCGAACGCGGCCGAGATCATTGCCGAGCTGAGCGACGGCGGAGAGCCGATCGTGATCACGCAAAACGGCGAGGCGAAAGCCGTCGTGATGAGCGTGTATGAATATGAGCGAACGCGGGAGACGCTGGCGCTACTCAAGATTTTGGCGCTTGGCCGAGAGGAGAGCGAAGCGGGTCGCACGATCCCCTTCCGTGAAGCCATCGAGGACATCCGTGCTGAATTGAGGTCTGCTTGAACAGCCCCGCTTGCTACCGCGTCAGCCTGACTCGGAGTGCGCGTGACGACCTTGCCGGCATTGGCCGATATCGAGCCAGTCTTCGCGGGCTGGGCGATGCCGAACGATTGCTCGACTCGATCTTACAGACGATTGCGACGTTGGAGCACTTCCCGCTACGCGGCCCAGCGCCGAAGGAACTGGAAGCGTCGGGAGAAAACAAGGTTCGTCAGACCCAACGGGGATTGTACCGGATCATCTACGAGATCATCTACGAGGTTGCGGACGCAACCGTCACCGTGTTCCTCATCGCCGACGGTCGTCGTGACATGCAAACGCTGCTTGCCGCCCGCTTGCTGGCACCCTGATTGCGCCCGCCCACCCCGTCCCTTATAGCCCGCCGCACTATCTGCCCCGGCCCCGCCCACGCGTCGCCGGGGCCGCTCGTTTCAGGGGAACCCGCATGGCGCGTCGCCGGCAGATCTACGAAGGCAAGGCCAAGATCCTCTATGAGGGTCCCGAACCCGGT